>CEUY01206256.1_pt1 | contig 28549 bp, 29 predicted proteins | sample 361481 | NCBI WGS metagenome assembly CEUY01 (sample SAMEA2622737, study PRJEB7988) | marine metagenome | isolation source: saline water (ENVO:00002010), including | reverse complement strand
TTTCTTTTCTTCTATATTGCAAAAATATCATTAGGGTTTTAAAATTTAATGTTGTCTGAGTTATAACATCTAATTATCATTAATCAAGTTTTTCATTTGTTGTCTGGTCATTTGGAATGTTCTCCAATCTGGGAATATTTTTGCCCCACTTTCTTCATAAAATTTTATAGCGGGTATATTCCATTCTAAAACTGCCCATTCAACTCTATTTACGCCATAATTAATTGCTTCTCTAATAAATGACAAATACAAAGCTTTCCCTATACCTTTATTTCTTTGATTTTTTGTAACAATTAAGTCTTCTAAATGTAATGTTTGACCTTCCCATGTAGAATAACGAGGGTAAAATAATGCTAATCCAACAATTTCTTCATTTAATTCAGCAACAAGACATTCAAATTTAGGATTAGGTCCAAAGCCATCATTTTTTATATCATCCTCTGATAAATTAACAGCATCTTCTTCTCTCTCATATTTAGCCAATTCCATAATTAAACTAATAATCGAGTTAGAGTCATTTATTTTAGCTTTTCTAATTTTAAAATTTTGCATTTAATTTTTTTGAAAAATAATAATTATGATTTTAAAAAACTTGATGTAATATCCATAAAATTAATAGGATTTTCAACATGTAACCAATGTCCAGAACTAGAAATCTCTTGAATTTTAAAAGAACCAAACTTTGTTTCTATCAATCTAATATCATCATTGGATATATAATCAGAAAATTCTCCTTTTAAAAACAAGGTGGAGGTTGTTATTTGTTTATTAATATATATTTCTTTTGCAACAGCTTCTGACTTATTAATAAGAACATTAATATTTAACCTTAAAGCCAATTTATTTGACGAGTTCCAATATAAATTTTTTAACAAAAATCGTCTCATTTTAAAATCTTTCACATAATTAGACAAGAAAACATCTGACTCTTTTCTAGTTTTTATCTTTTTCAAATTCAAATTATAAAGTCCTTCCAAAATTTTTTTGTGCTTAGAAGGATATTCTCTTGGTGAGATATCAACTATGATAAGTTTATCTACTCTGTCATTGTAATTTAAAGCAAATTGCATTGCCGTCTTTCCTCCCATTGAATGTCCCAAAATAATTGTTTTAGATATTTTTAAACTTTCTAAATAAAAAAATAAATCCTTAGATAAAACTTTATAATCAAAATTTTCATTCCAAAAACTTCTTCCATGGTTTCTTTGATCAATTAAATGAACTTTAAAGCCACTTTTTGCCCAATTTAATGCATGACTTTTCCAGTTATTCCCCATTCCTAGAAAACCATGAAGAACTATCAAATTCCTATCTCCATTTCCTATTACATTTGAATAAAGGTTTCTCATATATTTAAACATTCTTTATAAACACCAATAACGTTTTCAAATCCAAGATATAGAGATTCTGAAATTAGAGCATGTCCAATTGAAACTTCCTTAAGTTTAGGAATTTTTTTTGCAAAATAATTTAAATTGCTTGAATTAAGATCATGACCAGCATTAATTTCTAATCCCAATCTTGCAGCATGCTCAGCTGCTTGTATATAAGGCAAAATAGCATTTGATCTATTATTAAGGTATTCTGAAGCATATTTTTGAGTATATAATTCAATTCTGTCTGTGCCTGTCAGGCTAGCAAAATGAATTATTTCAGGTATTGGTTCTACAAATATCGATGATCGAATTCCAGCATGTTTTAATTTAGAAATTATGTTTTTTAAAAAGCTCAAGTTTGTTTTTGTATCCCAACCAGCATTTGATGTGATTACATCATCTCCATCAGGCACTAAAGTAACTTGGGTTGGTCTAACACCTAAAACTAAATCCATAAACTTTATACTAGGGTTCCCTTCAATATTAAACTCAGTAGTAATTGTTTTTGAAAGTTCTAAGATATCTGAATAGCGAATGTGTCTTTGATCAGGACGAGGATGAACTGTAATTCCATCAGCACCATACTTTTCGATATCTTTTGCAACTTGAACAACATCAGGTAAATTTCCCCCTCTGGCATTTCTCAATGTAGCAATTTTGTTGATATTAATACTTAATCTAATCATTGTTTGACAAAAATAGTCAACAAGAAATAAATAATTTATATTTTTTAGTCGATTTGAATCACTTTATTACCTAGTAAAGTTTTGTAATTTTGTGTTTATTTTTTAAAATGAAAATTGGAATTTTTAGTACTTTATCAAAATCAGAGTCTTTGACTCATTATTTAAATGCAACTATTGAATATTTAAAGAATAATAATTATGAATTTATTATTGATCAAAGAGTAAAAAAAATTATTCCTGAAAATCAACAAAATCAATTTTTGTTCTTCGATCCATTTTCTGAAATTCATATTGAAATTGATGTCTTATTTACTATAGGAGGGGACGGAACATTATTAAGAGCTATTCCATTTATAAAAAAAAGTGAAATTCCAATTTTGGGAATTAATACTGGTAGGTTAGGTTTTTTAACAAGTCTAAATAAAGAGTCACTAAATAAAGGTTTAGACCTATTCTTCAAGAAAAAATTTACTCTAGTTGACAGAAAACTATTAAAGGTTGAATCTTCTTTAAAACTTTCAGAAATAAATAATTTTCCTTTTGCTATAAATGAATTAACTATAAATAGAAAAAATACATCTTCAATGCTTTCAATTAAAACAATAATTGATAATAAACTTCTAGCAACCTATTGGTCAGATGGATTAATTATATCAACTCCTACAGGATCAACTGGATATTCACTTAGTAGTGGCGGTCCAATTTTAACTCCTTCTACTAGTGCATTTGTTCTAAATCCAATTGCTCCTCACAATATTAATATTAGACCTTTGGTTATTCCTGATTCTAGTAAAATTGAAATTCAAGTATTCGGTAGATCTAAAAAACATCTACTTTCTCTTGATGACAGGAAAACGTCTATAATGGATGGTTGTAAATTGTTAATCTCTAAAGCACCATTTATAATTAAAACTGTTCAGTTAAAAGGAGATGATTTTTTTAAAACCCTCCAAGACAAGCTTTTTTGGGGATTAGATAAGAGAAATAGGCAATAAATCTTTGATTTTTTAGTTAGTGAAAGCACATAGTGCTTTTATAAAATGAGAAAAATTATTTTACTTCTCTTATTTGTTTTTATTTCAGGATTCTCAAAATCACAATATCATGAACTGGGGATGTTTATAGGGGCAAGTAATTATGTGGGGGATATTGGTTCAGACTATTATATTATGCCTGAAACTGCAGCAATAGGATTAATTTATAAATGGAATGTTACGACTAGGTATTCTCTCAGATTTAGCGCCATGACTTCAAAATTGGAAGGAACAGATTATAGGACTGACGATTTAAATAGATTTGGAAGAGCCTATAGTTTTTCTAACAATTTAAAAGAAGGGAGCATTGGAATTGAATTTAATTTTTTGGATTTTAATCTACATGATCAAGAAACAATCAACTTTAGTCCATATTTATATTTAGGATTAAGTATTATTGAATACGACGAATTCTATTTTAATTCCACTCAAATCCCTGTTGCAAAGCAAATTAACTTTAATAAGACTCAAGGTCTCTCAATTCCTATTAACTTTGGAGTTAAAATTAATCCTAGCCCATATTGGGTTTTAGGTGCTGAAATAGGTGCGCGATATGCATTAAATGACAATTTAGATGGCAGCTCACCAAAAGGACAAGGAGATAATCAAGGTGTAGAATATTTTTCCTTTGGCAGTAATAATAATGATTGGTATATTTTTACTGGAATAACAATTTCTTTTACCTTTGGCGACTTACCATGTTATTGCAAGGAAGAATGAAAAAAAATATTGATAAATACAAACTCCCTAAGCACTTGGCTATTATAATGGATGGTAATGGTAGGTGGGCTGAAAAAAAAGGTCTTAAAAGAATTTTGGGTCATACTAATGGGGTAGATTCTGTAAAAGAGATTGTGGAAGAAGTTCTTAATCTAGGAATTCCGTACCTAACTCTTTATGCTTTTTCCACAGATAACTGGAATCGTCCTAAAAAAGAGATAGGGACTCTTATGAACTTATTAATCAAATCTCTAAGATCTGAGTTTGAAAAACTTTTAGAAAACAACATTAGATTAAATGCAATTGGTGATATTTCTGCATTACCAAAATCAGTTCAAAATGAAATTAATCACGTTAGTGAAAAAACAAAGAATAATACTAAATTGGTCTTAACTATAGCATTAAGTTATGGTGCTAGAGAAGAGCTTGAAAATGCAATAAAAAATATTCTAAGAGAAGTTAAAAATAATACAATTTCAATGGAAAAGGTTGACCAATCCATTATAAATAAGCATCTTTACACACGAAATTTGCCAGATGTTGATTTGCTTATTCGAACCAGTGGTGAAAAAAGAATTAGTAATTTTTTACTTTGGCAAATTGCTTATGCTGAGCTTTATTTCACTAAAGTTTATTGGCCTGATTTTAGAAAAAAAGAATTGCATAATGCATTATTTAATTACCAAAACCGTGAAAGAAGATTTGGAAAAACAAGTAAGCAAATTAATATCTAAAATAAATTTTGGTTTTAAAACTTATATAATTTCTCTTGTAGTTTTATTTTTTTCTGTTAATCTACAAGGTCAAGATCAGAAATTTGATAAAGGAAAAAAATATATCCTTGATTCGATTGTTGTGAAAGGCCTAAAAACATTTAATGATAAAACGGTTATTTCATATAGTGGATTAAAAAAAGGACAATTAATTCAAATTCCTGGAGAAGAAATTAGTAGCACAATAAATAAACTATGGAAATTAGAATTATTTAGTAATATAAATTTTTATGTTACCAATCTAAGATCTAATAGTGTTACTCTTGAAATTGAAATTGAAGAGCTACCTTCTCTTACTGAAGTTAAAATAAATGGGCTAAGAAAGGGACAGGTAGAAACAATTATAACTGAAACTGAACTTACTGAGGGTAAAAAGCTTTCTGAAAGCTTTATCACAAATACAAAAAACTATATTATAAATAAATATAAAAAAGAAGGCTTTTTAAATACTAAAGTAAATTTAACTACCATTCCTGATTCAATTGGAAAGAATAAATTAAAAATGCTTATAAATATTGATAAAGGAGATCGCATAAAAGTAAAATCAATAAACTTTTCAGGAAATGAAGTTATTAAAGGTTTTTGGTTAAGAAAAAAAATGAAAAATACTAAAACAAAGCTCCCAGGCAGGTTTTGGAAAAAATCAAAATACATTATTGCTAATTTTATTGAAGACAAACAAACTGTTATAGATTACTATAAAGAAAAAGGCTATAGAGATGCCAGAATCCTATCTGACACAATTATTGTTAATTCTAATAACACTTTATCAATAAATATAGATGTTGAAGAGGGTAATAGATACTTTTTTGGTGATATATCTTTTTTAGGAAATAGCGCGTATAATAATCTTCAACTTCAACAAGTTTTAGGAATAAAAAAAGGGGATCCTTATAATGGAGTTTTATTAAAAAATCAAATAGCAAATGATGAAAAACCCGATGCTAATGATTTAACAAATCTTTATCAAAATAACGGATATTTGTTTTCTTCGATTAATGCAGTTGAGGTAAGTGCAATAAGCGATACCATTGATTATGAGATAAGAATCACTGAAGGAAAGTTAGCTCAATTTAACAAAATTTCTGTGATAGGTAATACAAAAACTAATGATCGAGTAATATATAGGGAGTTAAGAACAAAGCCTGGCGAACTATATAGCAAAGATAAGGTTGTAAGAACGGTGAGAGAACTCGGTCAACTTGGTTTTTTTGATGCAGAACAAATTAGTCCAAATTTTAAAAATGTTGATCCTAATGCAGGTACAGTTGATATTGAATATGGTCTGGTAGAATCTGGAGCAAGTCAAATTGAGCTTCAAGGCGGTTATGGTGGAGGTGGTTTTATTGGAACTCTTGGTTTTTCATTAAACAACTTTTCATCCCGAAATATAAAAAATAAATCGGCTTGGCAGCCCCTTCCAATGGGTGATGGTCAAACTTTAAGTATACGACTTCAAGCAAGTCAATTCTATAGTACTTATAGTTTTAATTTTGTTGAGCCTTGGCTTGGTGGTCGTCAACCATTTCAATTTTCAAGTTCTTTGTCTCATACTGTTCAATATAGGTTTGATTGGTTTACAGGAAGAGCAGATAAATCACAATCCTTTCAAATAAGTGGTCTGAGTTTGGGGATTGCGAAACGTTTAAGAGTTCCTGATGATTATTTTACCCTTTCTCAAGCTTTGTCTTTTCAATATTTTGATCTGAACAACTATTATACAGGATTGTTCACTTTTGGAAATGGAAGGTCTAATAACTTAAGTTATACTATGGCTTTGTCTAGAAATAATACATATACCAATCCTATCTTTCCAGTAGGTGGATCTACTTTTACTCTAAGTGCAAAATTTACCCCTCCATATTCTTTATTAACTGGTCAAAACTTTTCTAATATGGAAAATGATCCCCAATATCAACTTATTGATGGATCTCCTGATAGAGAAAAAATTGACCAAGAAAAATATCTTTGGTTGGAATATTATAAAATAAAATTTAATGGAACATGGTATACAAGAATTGTAGACAAGCTTGTATTAAAAACTCAAACAGATTTTGGTTTTATTGGTGCTTATAATATTGATAGGGGAAATATTCCTTTCGAACGTTTTTATCTTGGTGGAGATGGCATGGCTAATACATGGGCAATGGATGGAAGAGAAATAATGGCTCTTCGTGGTTATCCTAATCAATCTTTATCTTCAAGAGATGGGTCATTGCTTTATAATAAGTTTGCTCTTGAGTTGCGTTATCCAATAACTCTTAAACCATCTGCTTCTATTTATGCTCTAACTTTTCTAGAATCTGGAAATGGTTATAATAGTTTTAGACAATTTAATCCATTTGAATCAAAACGTTCAGGTGGTGCAGGTATAAGAATTTTCATGCCAGCATTTGGTCTATTAGGTATTGATTTTGGATATGGGTTTGATAATGTGAATCCTGGAAATACTGAACCAAATGGATGGGAAACCCACTTTATTATTGGACAACAGTTTTAAATTTTGATATCCTAATAAAGAATAAATTATAATTTTTAACGTTATTTAATAAATGCTGATAATTATGAATTCAAAGAGTTTTTATTACTATAATATTGCTTTTGTTTTTTTATTTCTTTTTGCAACATTAAATTTATTAAATGCGCAAAAAGGTGTTAGAATTGGTTATATAGATATGAATGTTATTCTTGAAAATGTTTCAGAATATAAAAATGCAACGATTATTTTAGATAAGAGAATTCTTGAATGGAAAAAGGAAATTGAATTAAAAAAAATGCAGTTAAAAAAATTTCAAGACCAACTGAATGCAGAAAGGGTTCTTATGACTCCTGAATTAATTGAAGATAGAGAAATTGAAATAAAAGATTATTCTAATGAGATTTTAGCACTTCAAGAAAAAAGGTTTGGACCTGGCGGAGATAGATTTAAACAACGGCAAAAACTAATAACCCCTATTCAAGATCAAGTACTGGCAATTGTCCAGCAAATTGCGGAAGAAAGGAAATATGATTTTATTTTTGACAGATCTTCTGATGTTGTTATGCTCTATTCAGCAAAAAATTACGATATTAGCGACCTAGTTCTCAAGAGAATAAAAGTTAAAGAAAAAATAAAAGCTAGAAACGAAAAGTTAAATGCTTTAAAAACAAAAAATTAATAACAAAGAAATTATTATAGAAAATGAAACAATTAACTAGACTTTTTATCATTACATCTTTTGTAATAGCATCAATGAATTATACTAATGCTCAATCAAAAGTAGCTCATATAGATGTTCAAAAACTTATTAGTGAAATGCCTGAAGTAATAGCTGCTCAAAAAGAATTAGAAAAATTAGAGAAAACTTATACTTCAGATATTGAAAACACTTACAAAGAATTTCAAACAAAAGCTCAAACCTATGCAGCTGATGCTGCTAACCAAACTGAGATTACTAACCAAGCTCGTTCTAAAGAGTTAGAAGCAATGCAGCAAAATATTCAGCAGTTCCGTGAAACAGCTGCACAAGATTTACAGAAAAAACAAGTAGATATGATGCGTCCTTTGTATGAAAAGGCTAGAGCTGCTATAGAAAAGGTGGCTGAAGCTCAAGGATTTGATTATGTTTTAGATGCTACTCCTGGTGGAAGTGTCATTATGGCAAAAGGAAAAGATTTATTAGCTGATGTTAAAAAGGATTTAGGTTTTTAATTTTTTATTATTTGCATAACTATATAAACCCGTTATGATTTTAGCGGGTTTTTTCATTTAAACCAAGAAGAATAAGTAATATAGTTTCTTGCTATTCTTTCAATTTCCTGTTTTTGGAGTCTAGAATCTATTGATTTAATTTTTTTTCCAGGAACCCCAGCATAGACAGTTCCAGATTGAACTTTTGTTCCTTTTGGCAAAACACATCCTGATGCAATTATACTATTACTTCCAATAATACAGTCATCCATTATAATACTTCCCATACCTATAAGGACATTATCCTCAAGAGTACATCCATGAACTATTGCATTATGTCCTATTGAAACATCATTACCAATTTTAGTGCATGCTCGCTTATAAGTGCAATGTATAATTGCACCATCTTGAATATTGACTCTATCTCCAATTCTTATAGAGTTTACATCTCCACGAATAACTGTTTGAAACCAAACCGAACAATTATTGCCAAGAATTACATCTCCAATTATTGTAGAATTTTCAGCAAAAAAACAGTTTTTCCCATATTTAGGCACAAAACCATTTATTTTTTTTAATAACATACTCTTTTTTAAACCTTACTAATGTATAAAATATCAAACTGATGTGGTATTTTTGAGTAAAAAAATAGATGGAACCATTCAGAATTAAAACAAAATATGAAACTGGAAATCCTATTGCTTATTTTTTATTAAATAAATCATTAAATATTGATAAATCAAAAGTATATAATAATATTGATGAGGCTCAAGAGATTCCAATTGTAAAAAAACTATTTTACCTGCCCTTTGTAAAATCAGTAAGAATTACTCCTCAATCTATTGAAATAGAAAAATTTAACATTTTAGAATGGAACGAAGTCGTTGAAGAAGTTGAAAATCAATTAATAAATGATTTAAATGATGAAGAAATGACTTTAGACACTCAAAGTTTTAAAAATAATAAAACTCCTCTAACTATTTATGCTGAAAGTACACCAAACCCGTCTGTAATGAAATTTGTGTGTAACCAAAAATTAGTAGAGGAAACTATTGAATACAAAAATATTAAAGAGGCAAATGGAGCTAGTTTAGCTCAGGATTTATTTAATTTTCCATTTATTAAAGAGATTTTTATTTCTGAAAATTATATTTCCTTAACAAAAATTGATTCTACTAAATGGGACGCTATTGTTTTAGAGCTTAGAGAATTTATTCTAGATGGTCTTAATAAAGATAAAGGATTAGTTAATAGTTTTTCTAAAAAAAGTTTACAGACTAAAGGCAAAATTTCAAAAAATACTAATATTGAAAAAAAGATTATTTCTATTCTTGATGAATACATTAAACCTGCCGTTGCTTCTGATGGGGGAAATATTGTTTTTGAATCATATTTAGAAGAAAAGAAAATTGTAAATGTTGTTCTTCAAGGTGCTTGTAGTGGTTGTCCTTCATCAACACTTACTTTAAAAAATGGTATTGAAACTATGTTAAAACAAATGATTCCAGGAAAAATTAATGTTGTAAATGCAATAAATGGATAAAATCAATTTTTAGTATTAAAAAACTCTTTCAAATAAAAAGGTTCAAAGTATGCAAGATCTTCAAGAATTTTATCCTCCCATTTTTTATGTGATAATAAAATCATATCCCTTGCAGATGGTTCAACCAATTTATTAATTAATTCAAAATTTGGATGATTTATCATCCCTTTAGTTTTTTTTGAGCCTACTCCAAAAGCAACAATTTTTGATTTAGAAAGATGCTCATTAAAGCTTTCTGGGGTTAATACTTCTGACCAAGTGGGTTTAACTACTTGGTGTTTATAATCTAAAATTTGAGTATAAACTTCCATTCTTCTAGCATCAAACATAGGTGCCAAGAAAGTGTCTTTGTCAACAGACATCTGTTGAGCCAAAACAGAAAGACTGTTTACTGATAGTAATGGAATGTTTAATGCATAACATAATCCTTTTGCTGCTGCAACTCCTATTCTAAGACCAGTATAAGAGCCTGGGCCTTTACTTACAGATATACCTGATAGATCAGAAAAAGCAATATTTGAGTCGACAATTGTTTTATTTATAAAAACATGGAGTTTTTCACCATGACTATAATCTTTGCCACTAAACTCATTACAATTTATTAATTTTCCATTCAAACTAAGTGCTACAGAACAATTTTTAGTAGATGTTTCAATATGTAATAAATAACTGTTCACGGATTAAAATAAATATATAGTAACTCTTTATATAATTTGGGTTGATTATTCTGTTATTGGAATTCCAAAATAGAATTCTAGTACTTTCAGTTTAAAAATATAATCAAATTTAGCTCTAACTCGATCTGAAATTGATTGCTCATATCTTTGCTGAGCCTGAACATAATCAAAGGCATTCATAGCTCCAGCTTCATATCTATTTTGAGCAACATTGAAGGCATCTTTTCTTGAAAATAGAGTTTTTTGAACTGCCTCATAAAATTTATAGGCTCCACGAGTATCATTAAACGCCTGATTAATAGTACTTTCTAAATTAAGTTTTTGTTCTTCAAATGCATTTTTATTTCTTTCAAGATTAATCTTAGCTTTCTTTACAGAGTTTCTAGCAGAAAAACCATTAAAAATTGGAATATTTAGACTTAATCCATAATTGTGTCCTTCATTATTTCTTAGTTGCTCTGCAAAAGACAAATGGGGAGCAATTGTAGTTTCTTCTATAGACCTAACTACAGATTCTCCACTAGAAAGCACATACCCTATAGGTATTTCAGTAAAATCTCCAGAGCCAATTAATCTGTTAGAATATCCTAAGCGATTTGAATAACTATAGAAAGCTCTTAAGGTTGGTTTTAGCGTACCCTTAGCTAGCTCAACATCCTTCTCTGCAATATTGATATTAATAATTCCTAGCTTTATATCACTACGGAAAGTAAGTGCTTTTTCAAAGATTGCTTTAGGATTTTTCTCTAATATTTGAGAAAATGGAATATCAAAATTTTGTTCTACTATATCAAAGTTTTGAAAATCTGTAATTTGTAATAATTGAGCTAAACTTATTTGTGAAAGAGCAAGATTGTTTTCAGCCTGTATTATAGATTGCTCTTGAGCTGCTTTATTTGCCTCTAACTCAAAAATATCGCTATTTGTTAATACACCAGCTTGTATTAATGAAGTAGTTCTGTTTAATTGCTCTATTGTTATAATTAGTTGACTCTTTTGTGCCTTAAGAAGTTCTTTATTAAACAAAATTTGTAAATACCCATTAGCTACTAAAAGAAGAATATCATCAGTCATATCCTGTAATTGATATTGTCTAGCAAGGATACTAAGGTTAGCCCTATGTAGTTGATTTATATTTTGTAGCCCATTGTAAATATTCAAAGAAATATTTCCGCCCATGGATGAGAATTGTGTAGTCATATTTTCAATTAGCCCTGTTGTTATATTCTGGTTAAGTCCAACATTCCAAGAGTGGGAAGATTGGGCATTAATATTAGGTAAAAAATTTCCTATAGCACTTGATTTATCAATTGCAGCATTTTCTAATTCAAGTGTAGTTTGTTTAATTGATATGTTTTTATCTAAAGCCATTTTAACACATTCCTCCAAAGTCAATTTTTGTGACAAAACATAATTGCTAAGACATATAACCAATAAACCAAAAGTTAATTTTTTCCTCATTTTATATTATTAAAAATTTTTATAAAGCCTATTTATCTTCATCAGACTCTTCTTCTTTATCACCTATTTTTTTAGATTCTGTCTTGTTCCAGACTTTAATTTTATCCTCAATTGAAAGGCCAGAAATTATCTCAACATTTATTCCGTCAGAGATTCCAATTTTAATATCTCTTCGTTCAAATTTTTGATTATCTTCTTGAATTTCAACATAGGCTTCTTGTGTATCTTTATCAAACTGGAGTAAAGATTCAGAAATTACCATTACATTTTCTTTTTTTTCTAAAACTATAGATGCATTAGCACTATATCCAGCCCTAACATTAATTGTGTCATTTAAAACTACATCTCCCTCAATTTTAAATTTCACCGCTCCTTGTTCTTCATTTCCTTTAGGTGCAATAAATTTTAATTTAGCCATAAATTCCTTGTCTTGTATTGCTCCCAAATTTATAGTTAAAGGCATATTAATGCTTAGTTTTCCAACTTCTGCTTCATCAACTTTTCCTTCAAAAATCATTTTGGATAAGTCAGCAATAGTTGCAATTGTAGTTCCTGCATTAAAAGTATTACTTTCAACAACCTGATCTCCTTCTTTAACAGGAATTTCTAGTATAGTTCCAGAAACAGATGCTCTAATATTTGTGTTTGCCATTGAAGATCCTCTTGCAGTTCCTTGAAGAATTACCTGAAGATCACTTTTTGCATTATTTAAATCCTGACTAGATTGTTTTAATCTAAGTGAAGCATTTTGGAATTCTTGTTCTGAAATGATATCTTTTTCATATAATGTCTTGTTCCTATTAAATTCAATTTTAGCATTTTCTAAAATAATTTTTAATGATGAAACCCTTCCCTTTGCACTATTAAGGGAGCCTTCATTTGGAACAACTTTTACTTTTGCCAATAAGTCTCCTTCATTTACTTTATCTCCTTCTTCAACAAAAATCTCTTGAATTATTCCAGATATTTGCGGTTTAATCTCAACTTCGTCCTCAGGAATTACCTTTCCAGTAACTACAGTTTTCTTTTCTATTGAACTAATAAATGGAGTTCCTATTTCAAAATCAATTACAGATTTACTGTTGGTCTTTATAAAATAGGCTACAGCGAATAATCCTGCAAGTATAAATAGTGTAATTAATGTATATTTTAATGTTTTCATTTTTTTAATTTTTAATTATTCTTCTCTTAATGCATCAATTGGTTTTATGCTAACTGCTCTTTGTGCTGGAATTAGACCAATTAATGTACCTAGAGTTACCATTATTAATAATGCGCCGATAACAAATGAAATAGGAACAGTAGGATTGGTATAGGGAAAATCTTTTAAATCAACCGTGAAATAATTAATAGTTGCTAATACAAAAGCTCCTAAAATAATTCCAAGAATTCCAGCCACTACAGTTAAAAAAACTGATTCCAATATTATTTGTGCTCTAACTTCACCTGGGGTAGCTCCTAAAGCTCTTCTTACACCTAATTCTCTAGTTCTTTCTTTTACAGATATTAACAGAATGTTTCCGATTCCAATTACACCAGCTATAATTGTAGCTATTCCTACTATAAGTGATAAAAATGTCATCCCTCTTGCAAAACCTATGATGTTATTAAATACTTCACCTAAATTGAATGATCCAAATGCTCTTTTATCTATTGGAGAAACCCTATGAATCATTTTTAATGTTTGTTTAATATCTTCTTCAACTTTAATAACATCTGCATTTTCATATGCTGCGATATTAAACCAGCCTACCTCATCCCCAGTATTATATAAAGTTTTAAAAGTGGTGAATGGAATAAATACATCAGAATCAGAATCAAAAGGACTGCCTTGTCTGAAAACCAAAATTCCTATTACCTTAAAATAAACATTATCAATTCTGATATACTCACCTATTGCATTCTCATTAGATTCAAAAAGGTCAGTAAATGTTCTCTCACCAATAACACAAACTTTACGATTGTTTTTTATATCCTCCTCATTAATAAATCTTCCGCCATCATATATTTGTTGAGTCGAAATTTTCCTAAATTCAGGAAAATCCCCATAAATAGCATAATTGCCCGAATTAGTTCCACGAACAATATTAGCTGGTGACCCCCCTGAAAAGCTTCCTCTAGAATTTCTAGGAACAATATATTTTATCTCAGGAACTCTTTTTCTTAATAAATCAACATCTTGAATTTTTAAAGTAGGTCTTCTACCAATTTTAAATCCGTCGTAAGGAACACTTGTAGATTGAGCCCAAACAAAAAGAGAGTTCATGGCTACATTTTCAAATGCTCTTTCAAAACCATTATCTAATCCCTTAGCTGCTCCTGAAAGTGTAATGTAAATGAAAATCCCCCATAAAACTCCTATAATAGTAATAATAGTTCTAACTTTATTTTTTTGAATAGATCCAAAAATCTCTTGCCAAGTATCACGATCAAAAATTATTTTAAAACTATTCATCTCTTAATGCAACTATTGGTTTAATTGAAGCAGCACGTTTAGCTGGAATATATCCTGCTATTGCTCCAAAAATTATTAGTATAATTGTAGCAAAAATTGCAGTTGTAGTATCTATGTATGGGTTTTTTATAAAATAATCCTCTAGTTTTGTTCCTAATGCTTTTAGAAGAAAAATGGCAGCAATCATTCCAAAATAACCTGAAATTGTTGTAATAAAAATAGACTCTTGAAGTATCATGGAAATTACTGCTCTTGGTGTAGCTCCAAGAGCCTTTCTAATTCCAAGTTCCTTTGTCCTTTCCTTAACTACAAAAACCATAATATTTGAAATACCAATAATTCCTGCAATTAATGTTCCTATTCCAACAAATGTTACAATAATTTGTAGAATACTTGCAAATTGCTGATTTTCTTCCAAACGTTTAGACACATTTCTAATAAATACACCTTTGGAGTCTTTTGGGTCAATATCTTTTCTGTCTTTCATAAAAAGTCTAAGTTGTTTTTCAAATCCAATAGCCCCAGCATAACCTAACTCTGGTTTAAAGGCAACAATAATTTGATCAACTTTATCATTATTTTTCTCTATTAGCTGTCTAGTTGTATAGGGAATATATATAATTCTTTCTTCATTATCTCCTCCAGAATCTTGAAAAACTCCAACTACTTTGAAGGCAATATCTCCTATTTGAATAAATTGCCCTAAAGGTTCCTCTTTTTTAAATAAATCTGTAACCACAAGTCTTCCTATTACAGCATGCTTTGTTCTTTCTATTAAATCATTCTCATTTAAGTATCTCCCTTTCATTATAACTGTTTTCTCAACAAATTGATGAGGAGGGGCAACTCCTCTAGTTGGGTAGTTGTTTGACTCACTTTTATACCTTGTATCTGCATATCTAGAAATTCTAGGGGTAATATATTCTAAGAAAAAGGGGAAGTTAAGTTTAATTGCTTCTATATCATTGTTATTGAACTCAATTTGACGATTTGATTTAAAGCCTCTATATGGTTTTGAAGTTTTTCCAGCAAATAAAAACATGGTGTTTGTAGCGTCATCCAAAAAAAATTCTTTAAATGTGTTTTTAAGACCATTTCCAAATCCAAATAAAATTATGAATATAAAAATTCCCAAAGCCACTGTGAATCCTGATAAAAATGTCCGAAGTTTATTTTTCCCTATTGTTTCAAATATTTCCTGCCAAGTATCTCTTTTATACATGTTTTAAAGCTTTGACTTGTTGTATTTTTTTATCTTCCACTATAATTCCATCCTTTAGCTTAACAACACGTTTACACATTTTTGCAATGTCTCTTTCATGAGTAACTACTAAAATTGTTTTTCCTTCTTCATTTATTTTTTGAATTACATCCATGACTTCGTATGATGTTGTCGAATCTAAAGCGCCAGTAGGTTCATCAGCTAATAAAACTTTTGGCTGAGCGGCCATTGCTCTTGCTATTGCAACCCTTTGTTTTTGTCCTCCTGACAATTCACTTGGAAGATGCTTTGCCCACTCAGTTAGTCCTACTTTTTCAAGATATTCTAATCCTGACTTTTGACGTTCTTTACGCCCAACTCCTTGGTAATACAATGGCAGAGAAACATTCTCTAAAGCATTCTTATAGTTGATTAAATTAAATGATTGAAAAACAAATCCTAAGAATTTGTTCCTGTATTTTGCAGCTTTGGTTTCATCTAAATCTTTTATCAAAACCCCATCAAGAGTATAGCTTCCTTTATCTAATAAATCTAACATCCCTATTATATTTAAAAGAGTAGATTTTCCTGATCCTGATGATCCCATAATTGCGACCAATTCACCTTCATTCACGTTAAAGTCGATGCCTTTTAAAACATGTAAAGAGTTTGATCCCATTTTGTATGATTTATGAAGGTTTTTTATTTGTATCATAAGGAAAATTTAAAACTGTGCAAATTTAATTTTTTTTACTATTTATGTTGTTTAAGTGATTCAAGATTTTTAAAAAAGTTTTCAAAGGCTTTTCTGCCATTAAAAGTTATTCTGCATTTGGTTAAGGGATAATTATTTTCAAAGGATTTTTTAATTTTTATATATCCAGCACCACTAAGTTTTTTTAACTGGATACTTAAATTTCCTTTTGAAGCACCTGAAACTTCAATTAACTTTTTAAAATTGGTGTTTTCAACAGAAAATAAAAATGAAATTATTTTTAACCTTATAGGGTTAAAAAGTAATTTATCTAAATCTTTATTCATTTTTTTTATTGTAATAAAGACTAAACCCAGGAATAAGACAACCAAAAACAAGTGCTAAAATATTAAAGATAAAAATATTCAAGTCTGTAATTATATAAGTTAGAATATATAATATAAAAACTGATACGCCTCCTAAAGCCACAGGTTTTGATCTAATTATTAAACCTGTAGCTAGAACAGCTCCTCCAAGCAAAATAATTACATTTTGAATCATTGAATATGCCCCAGATTGAGAAACAAATGAAGTAACCATAAGAATACACCAAGAGAAAATAAATACTCCCCAAAGAATCTTTATTGCCCTACCTAAATAGGTTTCATAACCAACTTTTTTTGAAGCTCTGAAATTGTAATAAGATGTATAACAGACTCCTAAAAGAGGAAAAATTGTCCAATATAAAAAAGCTGAATTTTCAAAATATTGAATAACTTCTGGAAACAAAAAATGAATTAAGCTCATTATAATTATTAGGAACCCCCAAAAAATAAAATTGAACCCTAAAGGCCTTATACTTTCTTTGGTTTTAGAAATTGTGTTATTTATTAATCTAATTTGTTCTTCTGTATTCATTTTAAAATAATTTTTACAAATATAAACTAGTTTATTCTATAAACCAACTTTTTAAAAAATTTATCTTTTATATATCTTGTAGATTCTCCATCCAACTAAAGCAACTAATATATAAGGTATTGCCATCAAATAAACTATTCCATTATTAATGCCTTCTGCAGTTTGCTGACCTTCCTCTGATTCTAAAACAGCTCTACACATAGAACATTGGGCATGAAGAAAATCAAAAGAAATTGTAACAATTATTGTAATTAATAATATTATTTTAATAGACTTAGATAACATAGTATGGTGATATCATTAAATAAACAATAACTCCCGTGATGGCTATATATAGCCATATTGGAAATGTTATTTTAGCAATTTTCTTATGATCTGCAAAAAGCTTTGATATTGCTCTAACATATGTGATTAAAACCATAGGAATGATACCAATGGACAAAACTATGTGAGTTATTAAAATAAAAAAATAAATATACCTAACTAAACCTTCTCCTCCATATGGGGTTGGAACAGTTGTCATGTGATAAGCCACATACATTAACAAAAAAACTACAGATAGAGCAATTGCCATTTTCATTAATTTTTCATGAAAATCTATTTTCTTTTTTTTGATGGCAAAATATGCAATTATTAAAATAAAAGATGTTAAGGCATTTATACCAGCATATATAGGCGGTAAAAAATGAAGAGGTTTTGCATTTGGCAATCTAACGCCAAATAAAATTGCAACAGCTACTGGAACAGCAACAGAAACAACAATAATCCACTTTTTATATTTAAGTGGTTTGGATTCAGAATTTTGTGATTTTAACATAATATATTATTCATTTAATAATAGCGGGATGTCTTCTATGAGCATTTCTGTCCCTTCTTGTATATTAGAATCCTCTTGGTCAATTCCTAAGTAATATACTATAGGATTTCCATATGGGTCCAATCTTGATCTGATAAACCCTTGTTTGTCTATTAAAGCAAAATACCCTTGATGCTCAAAACCACCAGCAACCTCTGGGTTTATTGATGAAAATATATTAAACCCATTGTTAGATAAATCAAATACTGCTTCTTTTGTAGAAGTTAGAAAGTGCCAGTTTTTTGAAAACACTTCATATAGATTAGCATATTTTTTAAGGATGTTAGGTGTGTCATTTTCTGGATCAATAGTAAAAGATGCAATACCAAAATCGGCTCTTTCACCAAAGGCGGTTTCCAATCTCTTCATGTTTTTATTCATAATTGGACAAATACTTGGACATCTTGTGAAGAAAAACTCAACAATGTAAACTTTATTATAAAAATCCTCATTAGAAATTAACAAACTGTCTTGGTTAGTCATTAAAAACGAAGGCACTTTTTTTGCTTCACCATTAATAGATATATATGATAAAGGTTTTGCTTTAGTTGATCTGTTGTTTTCTACTATTTTGGAGTTTTTAACCCTGTCTAAAATAGAAGGAACAATTATAATTGATAAAACTAAAATTATCACACCTAGAAAAAAGTAGTACCATTTTTTCATAATTGAAACCTTTATCTAATTGAATATTTTTTTAAAGCTAAACGATATTCAGCTAGTATAACTTTTATATCATCCTCCATCTTATTATTTATTTCAGCAACAGATCGTGCATCAAAACCATAAAGAGTTCCAATATCATCATCATCACGACCTCTTAGGTTCAAATTTCTATCAATAATAAAAGCATATGGTGAACTATTTTTAGAGTCTAAATTTAAAGGAGCGTTTAAACTTAAAAAGTGTTTATGAATTGCATTGACAGATCCTTTTAAGAATTTCCAATTTATTAGATCAGTTCCAACGCCAGATTTGAGTTCTTCTTTTAATCCCATGACTTCATCTTCTTGATCTTCGGTAATTAAAATTACAAATTGAAAATCTTTAAACTTGTAAAATCGTTTATAAATTTTTTGATTTAAATTAAAAGCTTCACCTTTTTTTAAAGAAATATCTGACCCCCAATAGCAAAGAACTGTTATATGCCCTTTTAGACTTACATCTTTTCCGTTAAGTGAAGTAAAATCAGATACTTCAAACACGTTTGTAGTTAGAACTGGAAGTTTTGCAAAATTGTTCTTTCCTGATGCAAAAAACAAATAAATAAATACAGGAAAAATAAATAGCACCCCAAGAACAAGAATCTTTTCTGTTTCCTTTTTCATATAAAATTATAACGCTTTATAGCTCAGTTTTTAAAAGTTCCAGCTTACAAATCCTCTCTCCATAATATCATAAATATAGTCTCCCTCTATTAATAAAATGAAAACCAAATAAGGTATAAGTATTATTAATGGTAAGATTATAGAGTTTTTCAATCCATCATTCTCATCACGAACATGCATAAAATCCCACGCTATATAATAGGCTTTGACAATTGTTAAAAAAATAAAAATCCAATTGAGCAATTTCATTTTTAAAAAAGGAATCATTAATATTTGAGGCTTTGTAATTCCTAAAGCTACCTCAATTATTGTGACTATCGATAAAAAAATCAGTACCCCCCAAATTTTTTGTTCGTTAGACTTAAACTTTAGAAGTCCTTTAAAAATTGCGAGTTTTTGTGAATCGTGTCCCATAATTTATAAATTAAACCAAGTAAAAGAAAGTAAAAACAAAAACCCAGACTAAATCTACAAAATGCCAATATAAACCAACTTTTTCAATCATTTCATAATGACCTCTTCTTTCATATGTTCCAAGCAAGACATTAAAAAAGATGATTATATTAATTATAACTCCTGAAAAAACATGAAAACCATGGAATCCAGTTATAAAAAAGAAAAAATTTGCAAAAAGTCTATTGCCATATTCATTTCTAATTAAATTTGCACCCCTAACAATAATTTCTGCATCTTGAATTTTATTTAAAGAATCTTCTCTGTTAAGGATAGTCTTTTTGCCTTCTGAATTTATTAACTCTGTTCGAATTAATAAATCTGCGTTTTTTATAAAACCACTTTTAACTTCAGAAAGAGAAATTTCTGAAATAGATGATTCAGAAGTAAACCATATGCCAGAACTTTTTGTGTGAGTAGTTCTTTGTGTAGGAATTTCAATAGCAAAGTCGTCTATAGAAACTCGCTTTAAATCAGTATTTACAAATTGTAATATTTGACCTCCTCTGGTTTCTAATGCTCCATATTCTCCTTTTATGAAATTTTTCCACTCCCAGGCCTGTGAGCCAACAAAAATAGCCCCTCCAATTATAGTTAAAAGCATATAAAATGCAACTTTTGACTTATTCATATTATGGCCTGCATCGACAGCTAGAACCATAGTTACTGAAGAAAAAATAAGTATAAATGTCATCAATGCAACATAATACATAGGAGCATCAACTCCATGAAGAAAAGGAAAATGAGTAAAAACCTCATCAGCAATTGGCCATGAATTGATGTTTTTAAAACGTGAAAAAGCATAAGAAACAAGAAATCCAGAAAAAGTTAAAGCATCTGATACAATAAAAAACCACATCATTAATTTTCCATAACTAGCTTTTAATGGTTTTTTAGCCCCCCCCCAAAGAAGTTCATCATTATTATCATTCTTACTTGCAATTACTTCCATAAATATTTGAAATTAATTTTAGCAAATTTATTAATTCTAACGGTACAAAACCATAAATAAATACAAATAAAGCCAAAGAAAATCTAGGAAATGCCAAAAAATAACTCCAAGTTGAATACCAAGTTTATTTGACCCAATATATTTATTTGCTGAAATCTTATAAAAAACTTTAAGTAGCACAATTATTCCTGCAATTAAGTGAACTAAATGGACTATTACTAAAACATACAAAAAGGAGGTTGTAATTGAACTTTGAGCACCTGTAAAATAATATCCAGATTTTATAATTTCTTGAAACCCTTTAAATTGATAGAAAACAAAAAGAAAAGCTAAAAAAATAGTTGTGGAAACAAGAATTAAAGATTTAGGCTTATTATTTTTTAAAACATAGTGTTTGGCTAAATGAAAAGTTAAACTGCTGATTAATAATAAAATTGTACTAATAGTAAATGCAAAAGGTATTTCAAATGAACTTAACCAATCTGATCTATAAGAGCTAACAACATATGCACTTGTTAATCCTGCAAAGGTCATTGTAATGCTTATCATGCCAATTAACAGCATCATTTTTTTTGAATTCTCTTGTTTTCTATTCATGATTTTAAATTATAATAATTTTGTCCATAATATATATTATCTGAACAAATGTTATATAGAAAATACTAGCATACATTAAATTTTTTGCAGAAGAGTCATCTCTGTTTTTCATAAGTCTTATACCAAAAAACAAGAAGAATAAGCCTAATAAAAGTACTACTAATCCTCCCATAAAAGAAAGACTTAAACTTCCAGTGTAAGAACTTATAGGTAATAAGGATATTACTATTGTCCAAACAGAATAAAAAACTATCTGAAAAGCGGTAGCTGTATCTTTTTTTCCTGTTGGCAGCATTTTAAATCCAGCTTTTTTATAATCCTCATCAAGCATCCACCCAATAGCCCAAAAATGAGGAAACTGCCAAAAAAATTGAAACATAAATAAAACTCCTGGTTCTATTCCAAAATTTCCTGAATATGCAACCCAGCCTAACATATAAGGAATTGCTCCTGGAATTGCGCCAATAAAAACAGATAATGGAGTTAAAGATTTTAAAGGAGTATATCCAAAGACATATATTATAATTGCTATTGTTCCAAAAACAGCAGTTTTTAGATTAAGAAAATATAAAGATGTAACTCCAATAATAGTTAATAGAATCGCAATAATAAGAGCTTGAATATAGGTCATCCTATTTGCTGGAAGTGGCCTATTTAAAGTTCTTTTCATTAGACTATCTTTATTTTTTTCTAATAATTGGTTGTATACATTTGAAGCCCCTACCATAGCATACCCTCCAATAAATAGAAGAAAAACTGAATTCCAATTAATTATTTCTGCAGCTAAAAAATATCCTGCAAGGGAAGAAAAAACTACACTTAAAGCTAGTCGCATTTTAGTTAGCTGAAAAAAATCACTAAGTGTTAGTTTCAATTATTTTGAATTAAATCGTTTGCAAAGATAGTTCAACAAAAAATCCCGACTATAATTGTCGGGATAAATTTTAGTTTAATTTAAAGGTTATTGGAATTGAAAAGGGAACTCGAACTGCTCTCCCCCTCTGTTTGCCAGGTGTCATTCTTGGTAGTTTAGCAATTATTCTCTCTGCTTCATTTTCTAAATTTTTATCTGGACCTCTCATTCTAATGCTTCCTATAGTTCCATCCTTATTAATAATAAAGCTAACATAAACCCTTCCTTGAATACCCATTTCTTGAGCTATATCAGGGTATCTGAAGTTTTTTTTAATATGTTTATTTATTTGTTGTTGAAAACAACTGCGTCTTTCAGATTTTTTCACTCCTTCACAACCAGGATAAATTGGAACATCTTCAATAACAGCAAAAGGAACATCAACATCATCAAACTCATCCTCTATCTCAATGTCCTCAATTTCAACAATTTCTTCTTGATCAGTCTCTGTAGATTCAATAACTGTTTCTTCTACTTCCTCCTCATCTTCAACAACTTCAATTACTTCTGGAGCAGGAGGTGGTGGAGGTGGAGGTGGTGGAGTCTTAATTTGTTCTGTTATAGGTATATCTTCATCATCATCATCATCAACACTTAAAGCTTCGTAATCATATGTTCTTGCATAAGTTTTCCATTCAATAGCTCGCCATGTAATTAGTAATATTAAGCTTAGGCCTATAACAAAAAATAATGAGCTATTTTTTGAAAGATCAGCTTTTGGATTTTTTTTGGGTTGCATGATTTAAGTGTTTAAAGATGCTAATCTAAAAAAAAATGTAAAAATAACCTCAATTAAACAAGTATTGTTACCAGATTTATTTATTTTAATCATGATTAATTAATTTTTTATACCCACTAGAATCCAAAAGTTCATTTATTTCTTCTGGATTAGAAATCTTTATTTTAATCATCCAACCATTAGTATATGGTTGACTATTAACTAGTTCTGGGTTCGATTCTAAGTCTTCATTCAAAGATTCTACAGTACCTGAAATGGGCATGAAAAGATCGGATACTGTCTTAACAGCTTCTACAGTCCCAAAAACCGCTTCTCTTTCTAATTTTTCACCTAGAGTTTCTATTTCTACGTAGACAATGTCACCTAATTCACTCTGGGCAAAATGAGTTATTCCAACCGTAGCAGTCTCTCCATCTATAGAAACCCATTCATGATCTTTTGTATATTTTAAATTTTCCGGAATATTCATTAATATAATTTTTGAAAACAAATTTAATTGTTTAGTATTATTTTCATCACTTAATTTCCAAAATTATATCTAATTGTTATACCAGATCGAATTGTAGTTTGAGGAAAAGCGGTAGATATTGCAAATTCAGAAAAGTTGTGGTCATAAAATAATAAAGCAGTTAAATTTCTTGATAAAGAATAATCAGAACTAAATTTTATTGAAAGTTGAGTTTGACCAGCTGTAACTTGATTATTATTATACTCTAAATTCCTTAATACAGTTAGATTTTTACGATAAGAAACATCAGCTTTTATATTTAAATCTCCGCTTAAAGATGATCTTTTTCCACCTATTCGTGTGACCATTCTAACATCTTTAACCCTATAACCTAAGCCTAAAATAAATTCATTTCCAGATGATTCAGTTAATAAACTATTATCAAGGCTTAATGATAAGGCTCTATCTTTTTTGAATTCAGCTAGAAACCTAAATGAATTTTTAAATTCAAGATCTAATCGGATTAGCGGATTAAATTGTTCAACTAAATTAATATTTGAATATATTTTTTCTGTTATAATATTTCCTGCACCATCTAATTTTTGAGGTAAAATAGGGTCAAAATCTAAGTTAGACTGAAAATTATTTAATGTAAAACTAGCTCTATATGCATGAGAAAGAGTAAATCTTTCAAACACCTTTTTAAATGATGATAAATTACTTAGTCCTGTATACTTTAAATTCCAATTAGGCAAAGGTTTTCTATTTATTGGATTTAAATCAATTTTATTTGGGTCTATCCCTGAATAAGCAGATATAAATGCTCCTATCAAAACTAATTGATGGTTCTTTCCAAAACCATATGGAAATCCATCTGAATCTACTTCATTATTAGTAACTGAATTGATTTCAACTAATCTATTAGAAATAATGATTCTATTATTTCTAAATTTTTCAAAAATTGGATTGTTTACATCCTCCAATTTATCAAAAGCTGTCTTTATAAGAATTGTTGAAGTTCCAAAATTTCCGTAAATATTAGGATTCAATGGAATATAATCTGAATTTTCCAATCTAAAGTTTTCAGATTTATTCTCGGAATAGTTTCTGTCAATATTTAAATCAACAACTAAATCTTTAAATGGAGACCATTGTGTAGAAATATTTAAACTGTAATTATGAATCTGATTGAAAGTCTGGTTAAAATTTGTGAAACTTGTTATCCATCCTTTTTTTGCAGATTCATATCTAATATCTGCCTGACTTCCAAAAGTAAAAGCTGTCGACGGCCTGTTTGTTCCAAAAAACCCTAAACTAGGTAAGAAGCCAGGTAAAACGGTTCCATTATTTTCAGAATAATTAAACTGTAAGCGTTTTATAGTATTTAGTAAATCAACTATACGTTTAATCCTTTTTTTGTTTTTCTGTTTTCTAGATTCTTTTTTCTTGTCTTTAACAATATTATTACCTTGAATAGGCTTTTTATTATCATTTAAACCTAGGGTAGAATATAGTTTTTGGAAAGATATTGCTCCTGAAAAAGTCTTGGTGTTAGCATTCTGGACAGTATTCACAATCCCTAGCTTTGATCCATCCTCCGACATAACTTCTGCTTGTCCTTCAGGCCCTCTTTGCCAACTAAAATCTCCAGTATAATTATAATTTGCATCAAGAAAACTTAAAAAAGGTATAAATCTAAATGGTAATTTATAGTTTGCAGAAATAGATTGATTGTAATTATTTGCCTCACCAACATCCCATATATTATCCCATATAGCATTCTTTATTTTGTTTGATGCAGATGGGTCAAAATTTCTTATAATTCTATTATTATATGCGTTGAAACTAATTCTTAGAGACTTTGTGAGATTATGATTTATTCTATAATTCCAATCAAATAAAAAGTTCCGCTGTTCTAGATTTGGAAGACTTAATTGGTTAATTGCATCAATCCCTTCAGTATAAATTTCTCTAAATCTTTGTGTTCTAAAACTTCTATTAATATTTGTTGTAATTGACAAGCTACTTGGAATAGGGCTAAAGTTTAATTCTTTTAGCCATTGCCAATAATTCTTTTGGTTTAACTTCTTGATTTTGGAAAATGGTTTAATTTCAAAAGAAGAAAAACTATATGAATAATTTACTGCAAGTAATAAGTCTAAATGTTTTTGATCTTCTATTTCATAATCATGATGTAACATTTCATTATATGCATAGGAAAAGTCAAAATTCTCTGGACTATAAATACGTTTTTTGTTTTCATTGAAACTTATTTTTCTAACCCCTATTAAACTTATACTTTTTCTCTTTGTATAATCAATTGCCTGACTTTTAATAGAATCTCTTTGAGAACTTCTTGTTGAAGTGTCTAATCTATCTTTCAATAGAATATCTTGGTAAAATGGATCATATTCAGGCGTAATGTTTGTTTCTCCTAACCCTATATTTAATGGTAATATTATTCCCCATTTTTTTGGCAAAACTTTTCCTAAATTAAATTCGGAGACTAAATCAAATTGAGAAATTGCCTCTCTATTACTCTGGTTAGGTGATTGATCAATATTGCCAAATCCTATAGTAGAGAATTTTCCATTAGCTGAAAATGATCCTAAGTCAGTAATGTTTAAATCCATTGATCCCGTTGCAGCCCAGCCACCTTGTGATTCAATACCTGAAATACGGAGCTCATTAAACCAAACTTCACCAGAGAGTGTTTCTGACAAATTCTCTGATGGATTTTTAACTCCTATCATAATATTCCTTATAGTACCAAGAGAGGGGTTCCCTTTAACAACAAATTTATACTTCTTGATTCCTGGCAATTGACTAATTGGTTTAAATTCTTCAATTCTATTTAAGTTTTCATCAAAATATATTGCATCTCCAAAATTGTTGTATTGTAAAGATTTAGCTTTAAGTTTTGCTAAAAGATTCAGGGAAACCTCAATTGAATTACTCTCTGGTATCCAAACAGCTTCTGGACTAAATTTATTAGAAGTCTCAGAGTTATATTCAGTAGGCTTAAGAGGTATTTCAATTTGATAATAATTGTCCTTATAATCAGTTCCTAGTCTAATGAATGCTACTATTCTATTATCAAATGATTCTGAAGAACCTTCGCCTGGAAGCTTTGGTTCTCCTGGAATTGATTCTGCATGAAGGAACATTCTGATCTTTTCATATTGCCTCATATCCAATTCTATATTTTTAAAAATTCCTCTATAATCCATAGGTTGCAAATCGAATACTCTAAATGAGAGTGATTGCTCATTTTGTCTAATTATAGTGTTATTATTATTAATCTGTTCGCGTTGGATTGAAGGTGGTAAAACGTAATTGATTGGTATCCTGTTTTCATTCTCAAGAATGTTAACTGTACTTATATCAACTCTTGTATTATTATTATCAACAATTTTTTCATTTAGTGATTTATTAAATCTTCTCCAATCTCCCCTAACTAAGTCTAATGTTCCAAATCTAAAAACAACTGGCTGATCAAAGCCACTTAAAACCATTCTCATAAATCTCATTGACCTTAAATCTTGAATGTTATTTACTGCCTCAAAATAATCTGAAAAAGATGAAGATTGATAATATTCCTTTCTAATAGGAATTTTGAATTGAATCCAGCGTGTTGTTAAATCTTTTCCATTTGGTAAATTTATTTTCACATTTTCTCTTACATCTGTTATAAATGGATGATTTCCTACGGTCATTGAGCTTGAAATTGGTACTCTATATTCAAAATAGCTGTCTATAGTATTCATGCTTTGATCACGATTTATGTCCTCAGTATCTGGTTCAGTTGTATTCCCTCTTTCTGTATTTGAAAAAGCTATAGGGGAATTCCCTTCTGTCCCATTATAATTTTTGTATCTATCTAATATATTTCCTTCAGCAGAAACAAAAAATTGATAGTTATCCCCTGCAGGATCCTCTAAAGGTCCATTTGTATATATATTTCTTTCTTCAATATCATTCAAACCATCAAGGCCAACATCCTGTAAAACTCTATCTTGCTCAATAGTATTAAAGGCATATAAAAGTGATTGAACAGCCGGAACTTGTCCCCAACTTGTATTATGAATTAGATTTCCATCATTAGATCCTGGAAGACCATTTTCATATTGTTTTCTTCCGTCTTTTAAAATATCTTCAGATATATTTCCTAAATGGAAAACTAATTGTCCCAATTGACCAGTATTACTCTCTATTTCAGAAAAAGTGTCTAAAAGCCAAAACTCTATAAACTCAACATTAGATTGCTCAAAATTTGTAGAGCTTAGTGGCCTAGTAATACTTGCCCAATTTTGTTTTAAATCTAAATTAAATTCCTGATTACTAGAATTATTATAAGGTCCTTTTTCATCTGGATAATATGCCAAATCAAATGTAGATTGAACAGTAGTTGTGCCTTGAACTAAATCTTGTTCTGGAAATATTTCATTTATAAATATTCTTCTAGTTTTGTTTAAAGAAATATCGTTATTATTAATCCCTCCAGGTCTACTTTCTGTATAAAAGACAGGATCTATTGAATACCAAGCTAATTTTGCTCTTCCAAATCCAGCACTTATATCATTATTTATTTTTTCCGATCCCTTGTAATTTTTGAATGGAACGCTTCCTAATCTCCAGGAATTAAAACCTTTTATATCAATGTTTGTTTGAGCTCCTTCAAAATCATCAATATAAACATTTGTCTCTCCATCTAACTTTGTGTTTCGAGGATTTCCAGAAATTAATGAAGCTACTTCTCCCCTAAAAGAAAGAATTGAAGGGATATCTGATTGAAGTGCTGGAATTTTATTTATTAATCTATTAATAAAAGGCATTTCTGTTGAAAAATTAGTATTAAAACCAATCATCGTGTTATTAACTGGCTCAGTCCCATAATTGGCTTTTTGAGTTAATGGTCTTTCACTTAAATTCATTAAAGTTCCACCAACTGCAACATTTTCACTAATTTGATGATCAATATTTATTCCTGCAAAACGTCTATTTTGTTGATTAAAAAAAGAGTTATTCTCAACTGAAATAGAAATTGGTACATTT
>CEUY01205712.1_pt1 | contig 28582 bp, 23 predicted proteins | sample 361481 | NCBI WGS metagenome assembly CEUY01 (sample SAMEA2622737, study PRJEB7988) | marine metagenome | isolation source: saline water (ENVO:00002010), including | reverse complement strand
TTCATGCACAAGACCATAGCGAAATGAAGAGGATTCGATACCGATTCCAGAAATCGCGCCTCCGACTGTGATCGACTTCAATTGAGGTACCACGGCAGGCATTAACCCTTTCGGTAATGAAGCGTTTATCAGTTGTTCGTAGGTCGCCATTCCCTCCACTTCAATTAGTTGGGAATCCTGATCGACACTTAAAACTTTGTTGAAGCTTTTCATGTCTAGCAGGCTCTGAGGCTTTAAGTCACGCGAGCGGAAGAGATTAGAGGTCGTTTTTTCAAGCCGAATAGATTCCGAACCAATTTTTTTCAGCTGGCCATAAAGAAGTTCACGTTTCTTTTGATGGTCGTATATTGCGTCGTTTTTTTTCATATAGGGCAAAGCCAACTAATCCTTAGAATCCTGCTGCGCATCCATCCTTTCGTGGATCCGAACCAGCTACATAAATATCGTCCTTTTTCAAAATGATCTGTCCGCCTCCAAATAAGCCCATGGGCGCATTTTTTGTAAAGTTATGCCCTCTATCTGCAAGTTTTGATCCTAGGTGCTCTAGAGCAGGTTCTAGATAAACTGAAAAATCTTCCGCGACATGCCAACGAGGCGCATCAAGCGCTTGTTGTGGTGATCGTCCTTCATAACATATTTTAAGGAGTACTTGAACATGTCCTTGTGGTTGCATATGTTTTCCCATTACACCAAACGCCATAAATGGTTGATCAGCTCGGGTAGCAAATGCGGGGATGATGGTATGAAAAGGCCTTTTCGCTCCGTTCACCTGGTTTGGGTGACCGTTTTCAAGTTTGAATCCAGACCCCCGGCTTTGTAGGCTGATCCCTGTGTCTGGAATTACTATTCCAGAGCCGAAACCCTCATAATTGGATTGAATATATGAGACTAACAAACCGGATTCGTCTGCAGCACATAAGTAGACTGTGCCACGATCCTCAGAGATTTGGGTTCTTGGGAAGTTAGCTTGATTAAGTCGGATTTCGGATGCGCGCAGTTTGATATATTGAGGATCCAGAAAAGTTTCGACGCGTATTTCCATGGTGTCTGGATCAGCTATATGTTGATGAGCCTCAGCAAACCCTACCTTCATTGCCTCAATTTGCAGATGGATGCTGTCTACGGAATCACTTGGATATAGATCGATTTGTAAATAATCAAGTATTCCAAGGGCAATCAGAGCAGCGAGTCCTTGGCCATTTGGAGGAATTTCATGTATCAAGAGATCGCCGAATGCGTGAGAAATGCAATCTACCCAAGCTCCGCTATGCTGTGACAAATCATCTAGGGTTATTGCTCCCCCATCAGCCCTAGATGTGTTCGCAATGAGTGTTGCCAAGCGCCCTCTGTAGAAACTATCGCCTTTAGTTTCTGCGATCTCTGCCAGTGTGTCAGCTTGTTGCGGGCAAAGAAAATTTTCGCCTGCCAGTGGTGCGCGACCACCGGGAAGAAATGTTCGACAAAATTCAGGAAAATCTTTATAGGTCTCTACAGCAGATGCCCAACTGTTAGCTATTATGGGACTTACAGGGAACCCTTCGGAGGCATAACGAATAGCAGGTTTGAAGAGTTGTCCAAAGTCCATTTTTCCAAAACGTTCTGAAAGTTGTACCCAGGTATCAACTGCCCCTGGTACCGTAACGCAGTCCCAGCCAAGCGTGGGCATGCTATCAAGTTCCTTAAATCTCTCTGGCGTCCATCCTATGGGAGACCGTCCCGAACCATTAAAGCCATGTAGTTTCGAGCCATCCCATATGATACTGAAGGCATCACTTCCAATTCCATTAGAAACTGGTTCTACCACAGTTAGTGTGATTGCGCTAGCCAATATAGCATCAACAGCATTTCCCCCTTTTTGGAGCATCTCAATACCGGCCTGCGTTGCAAGTGGTTGCGAAGTTGAAACAATGTTACGAGCAAAAACATCGGATCGTTGTGATGGGTAGAGATTAGAACTGCTTGGTGATAAGTACATTTTGATAGTTTTGTTTGTTGAAGTATCCAGAAAGTTTATCACCGCTGAGTTTGGGTGGGTGAATTAGGTTGCTAAATTTTACTTAGAGGGGGGTGTTCTGCGTATCATTGGATTACAGGAGCATCTTTATGTAATTCAAGATCGTATGCAGCGGAAATAAGCGCTCTTGTATAGGCGGTTTTTGGCTTGTTGAAAATCGCTTCTGATGAGCCATGCTCTATTACTTTTCCAGAATTAAGCACTATTACATTGTCGCTGAGTGCTCGGACTACTTTAAGATCGTGACTAATAAACAGATAGGAGAGATTCTTTGTTTCCTGAAGCTTTAGCAGTAGATCAATAATTTGAGACTGCACTGTCCGGTCCAAAGCCGATGTAGGTTCATCCAAGACTAATAGGCGTGGTTTTAGTATGATGGCTCTTGCTAGCGCGATACGCTGACGCTGTCCACCCGAGAACTCGTGGGGATACCGGTGTCGAGTATTTGGATCCAAACCGACTTCGAGTAGTGCTTCAGTCAAGCGAACTTTGCGGTCTTCAGCTGTACCTATATTGTGAGCAATTAGCCCTTCTTGAACTATTTGTTCAACAGACATGCGGGGACTCAAGCTACCATATGGATCTTGAAATACCATTTGTAAGTTTCGCCTTAAGCTTTTTATTTCATGGCTTTTTCGGTTGTCTATAGATTCTCCGTTAAAGCTAATTAACCCCTTGCTTGCTATAAGACGAACCAGTGCCAATGCCAAAGTGCTTTTACCGGATCCGCTTTCGCCAACTATTCCAAGCGTTTCTCCTGAATTTAATGATAAAGTCACATCATCAACGGCCTTTACATAGCCAAAGGTTCGCCTAAAAATTCCTTTTTGTATTGGGAACCAAACCCTAATGTTTTCTCCCTTAAGTATTTCAGATGGATTAATTTTGGGCGCTGGCGATTTAATAGAGGGTTCGCACTCTATGAGTCTTCGAGTGTATGAATTATCAGGCCTACTCAGTATTTTTTTTGTATTCCCATGCTCAACTATTCGGCCATTAGCCATGACATAGACCCTATCACTTATTTTTTTTACTACATCTAAATCATGGGTGATCAATAACATCGCCATATTTAATTGTTGTTGAAGATCTTTTAATAGAGCTAAGATTTGCGCCTGAATAGTTACATCTACAGCCGTGGTTGGCTCATCTGCTATTAGAAGTTGTGGTGTATTTGCAAGTGCCATTGCAAGCATGGCTCTCTGCCTCTGACCACCAGATAATTGATGGGGATATGCTAGAAGTTTTTGTTCGGGGTCTTGGATTCGCACTAAATTAAGTAAGTCTAGTGACTTAAGTTTCGCTTGATCGCGATTCATTTTTTTATGGATGATCAAGGTTTCACTTAATTGTTTGAGAATAGTGTGAAGTGGGTTAAGAGCCGTCATAGGTTCTTGAAATATCATGCTGATATGATTGCCACGCACTTTCTGAAGGACGCTATTGTCAGCACCCAATAACTCCTTGTCATTGAAGCGAATGTTGCCATTTGGATGATGGGCTAATGGGTAAGGCAATAATCCTAAAACCGATAAAGCAGTTACTGTTTTCCCAGAACCGCTTTCTCCGACAAGTGCCACTGTTTCTCCTTCATGAATGTCGAGAAAAACGTTTCGCACCGCCTCGACATCACCTTGAGGCATAATAAAATTCACTGATAAATTTTCGATCGCAAGCATTGGTTGATCAGCTAATTGTTTTGCGAGGATCAAATGCATCTCTTACCGCTTCACCTATAAATATTAAGAGCGTAAGAATTAGGCCAATTACAAAAAAACCTGTTAAGCCTAACCATGGCGCATGCAAGTTAGCTTTACCTTGCGCTAATAACTCTCCAAGTGAAGCCGAACCAGGAGGCAAGCCAAAGCCCAGATAATCTAAGCCGGTCAGCGCAGTCACAGATCCAGCTAGAGTGAATGGCATGAAAGTTAAAGTGGCGACCATAGCATTTGGTAGGATATGACGAAACATGATTGTCCAGTTATTAACTCCGAGTCCTTGCGCTGCTCGGACAAATTCTAAGTTTCTTGCCCGAAGAAATTCGGCCCGAACAACTCCTACGAATCCCATCCAAGAAAATAGCAACAGCAGGCCGAGTAGCCACCAAAAATTGGGCTGAATTACACTTGATAGGATTATGAGCAAGTATAACGTCGGCATGCTTGACCATACTTCGATGAATCGTTGAAAAAGTAGATCAATCCAACCTCCGAAATAACCTTGTATAGCGGCTGAAGTAACTCCAACAAGGGCGCTTAGTATGGTCAATGTAAAACCAAATAATACTGAAATGCGAAATCCATAAATTACTCTGGCTAGCACATCACGGGCTTGATCATCAGTTCCCAGAAGATTTTTTCTGTCGGGCGGAGATGGAGCTGGCCCAGCCAGATCCCAGGCAACTGTTTTGTGGTGATAGCGAATCGCTGGCCAAATCATCCACCCATTCGTTGTTATTAGCTCTTGTACGAAGGGATCACTGTAGTCTGCCTCTGTAGTAAATTCGCCACCGAATTGAGTTTCTGGAAATGCTTTGAAGATGGGAAAATAAAGACTTTGATCGTGGTATATGATCAGTGGCTTGTCGTTGGCCACGAATTCAGCAAAGAGAGAAACAAAAAATAATGTCATGAAGATCCATAATGACCACCAACCCCTGCGATTTGAGCGGAATATTTGCAACCTGCGAACTGTAATCGGCGTGAGTTTCATAATCTTAAAAACTGATCTTTAGACTTCACGACTTTCAAAATCTATGCGTGGGTCAATGATCATGTACATTAGATCGCCGATTAGACCCATGATCAAACCAAGAAGTGAGAAAAAATATAGGGAACCAAACATCACTGGGTAATCACGATTGAGGGCCGCTTCAAAACCAAGTAGACCAAGACCGTCCAGTGAAAATATAATTTCGATGAAAAGTGACCCCGTAAAGAGAACTCCGACGAAAGCTGCGGGAAATCCAGCTATAACGAGCAACATCGCATTGCGAAATACATGGCCATATAGAATCCGTGTTTCGGTAAGACCTTTTGCTCGAGCAGTTAAAACGTATTGAAGTTTTATTTGGTCGAGGAAAGAGTTTTTGGTCAGCATAGCCAATCCGGCGAAGCCCCCAATTGTCATTGCAATAATCGGAAGAGTCAGATGCCAAAAGTAATCACGAATTTTGCCAATCGTGCTTAGTTCTCTCCAGTTTTCTGATGTGAGTCGAGCAAGGGGAAACCAGTCGAAAGGATTTCCACTAGCAAACAAGATGAGTAAAAAGATAGCAAAAAGGAATCCGGGTATCGCATACGCTATGAAGATTAATACACTAGTCCAAATATCAAAACGACTGCCATCCTTAGCTGCCTTCGCTATCCCGAGCGGTATTGATATGAAATAGACAAGCAATGTAGTCCAAAGACCAAGTGATATCGATACAGGCATCTTATCCAGGACAAGATCAGTTACTTTTTGATCTCGATAGTAACTTTCACCGAAATCAAACAACAGATATTGTCGCATCATCATAAAAAATCGTTCATGCAACGGTTTATCAAATCCAAATTGCTGTTCTAGCTCTAGTATGAACGCTGGATCGAGGCCCTGTGCTCCTCTATATTTACTATTTCCTTGATCAAAATCTTGCGCCACAAAGTCGCCACCGTCAGAACGGGTAACTCGTTCGGTCATGGTATCTCCTATGCCCGATAAGTTTGCAAGAATTTGCTCAACAGGCCCACCAGGAGCTACCTGGATAATAAAAAAATTGACCACCATGATTGCAAGTAAGGTAGGGATCATTAGCAGAAGACGTCGAACGATGTATGCTGTCATGGATAATTGGGACTAACTCTTATAACTAGAGATGCAACGAGTGTGAGCGGATAAAAAACTACAACAACACAATCGACCGATTATTGACGAGCACCCTCAAGTGCTTTAGCTTTATACTCGTTATACCACCAACGACCAGTCATCACACCAGTTCGTAGCGCCTCATCGGGTCGAGAAAATTTATCCCAGTATAAAATTCGGTCTGCTCGAATATGCCACTGTGGTATAACATAAAATCCCCAAAGCAAGACTCTATCGAGAGCTCTCGTCCTAATATTTAGCTCTTCTCGGGAATTAGACATGACTAACAGCTCAATTAGTTCATCAACTACTGTGTCTTTTATGCCCGCTAGATTTCGACTACCGTTTTGATCTGCAGCATCCGTGCCCCAGTAGCCTCTTTGTTCGTTGCCAGGTGTGTCACTTTGGCCCCAGGTGTAAACAACCATGTCAAAGTCTTTTGCTCGCAGTCGGTTTATGTATTGTGTTTGGTCAACTAGTCTTATGTTGGCTTCCACGCCGAGTTGTTCTAGATTGCTAATGAATGGCAGAACAATTCTTTCGAAAGCAGGACTATAGAGTAGTATTTCAAATTTTAGAGGCTCACCATTGGTAGCGTTTACTAGCTTAAGGTCGCGTATCCTCCAGCCGGCTTGCTCCAGAAGACGACCGGCTACTCTAAGATTACTTCTTGGTCGTCCGCTTCCATCTGTAGTTGGCATCAAAAATTCTGTAGTAAAAAGTTTTTCTGGTAATTGCTTGCGGTATGGTTCGAGTATAGCCAGTTCTTTATCTATAGGTATCCCCGACGAGGCTTGATCAGAATTTGAAAAGAAACTACTGGTGCGGGTATATTGTCCGTTAAACAAGGTGCGGTTTGACCATTCAAAATCGAAGGCATATCCAAGAGCTTCTCGCACCTGAGGATCCTTAAAAATCTCTCGTCTTGAATTAAAGACAAAGCCCTGCATTCCAGTTGGGTTTTGATGTGGGAACATTTCTTTTTTCAAGAGGCCTTGCTTCACATCGTCTACGTTGTAATCTTCGGCCCACGCTTTAGATTGATTTTCTGCCCGGAAATCAATATCCCCAGCTTTTAGTGCTAAGCGAACCGATGTTGCATCGAGGAAGAAGTCCGTTCGAATTTCATCAAAGTTGTTTTGCCCTCGGTTAACGGCTAGATTTTGTCCCCAGTAATCTTCAACCCGTTCTTGTATGACATATCTGCCAGCCTCGAATTCTTTAATTCGATAAGGGCCACTTCCTAGCGGTGGGTCAAGAGTGGTTTCCGAAAAGTCGCGATCGGCCCAATAATGTTTAGGTAATATGGGAAGCTGACCCATTATCATGGGTAACTCACGGTTTCCAGCTTCTTTGAAATTGAAGCGTACTTGGTGGCGCCCAAGTTTTTCCGCATTCTCTACTGCACCATAATAGTAGCGATAGCCAGGGCTACCTTTTTCGATGAGAGTATTAAAAGACCAAACAACGTCATCCGCTGTTATTGGGATTCCGTCATGCCAACGGGCTTCTTCACGTAAATTAAAAATTACCCACGAACGATCATCTGGCCATTCAAAGGTTTCGGCAATTAGACCATAAACGGTAAATGGCTCATCCGCACTTGACGTTATTAATGTTTCTACTGATCCCGTTGATACCGCATTGCCCTTTGGTATATATCCATGGAAGCTATCGAAGGTGCCAATTCCACCTAAACGAATTGACCCACCTTTAGGCGCATTAGGGTTAACGTAATCGAAATGTGCAAAATCAGGCCCGTATTTAGCTATTTCACTATCGTACATGGTCATTGCGTGAGAAAAAAGAGTATCGTCAGATTGGGCGATAGAGGACCCTGCAAAAATCAAAATTATTGTGAGAAGCAATTTACGCATGGGCTCATTATATTCTGCCGTACGTTCCCGTCTACCCCTAAAGACCGGATAGTAGTACTCTTTAAGCATGTCAAATCCGATAAATCCCAATAACTGCCGATCTAGACGGCGTGAGTGTGAGCCAAAAAGCCAAGAAATCAGCGAAAAAAACACCTTTGCGTCACTGGTTATTGAGTGGTATCGAGAAAATGGTCGGAATAGTCTGCCATGGCAGTATTCTAATGATCCTTATCCGCGTTGGATTTCTGAAATCATGTTGCAACAAACTCAGGTTGCCACTGTAATTCCTTACTTTTTAAGGTTCATACACCGATTTCCCGACCTGAAAACTCTGGCTACAAGCAATGTTGACGAGGTTTTAAGTTATTGGACCGGCTTAGGTTATTACGCTCGTGCTCGCAATTTGCATCGTACCGCACAGATTATCAAAAATGATTATCAAGGTAATTTTCCAGAAACCTACGAAACAATTATCCGACTCCCAGGGATTGGACGGTCAACGGCAGGCGCTATCCTTTCTTTTTGTTTTGATAAGCCTTATCCGATACTTGATGGAAACGTGCGAAGAGTTTTAGCTCGATATCACGCGATCGATGGATGGCCAGGAAAAATAGAGGTTGCGAAACGATTATGGCATTTTGCGGAAATGCATACACCGAAATCTAATATTGGAGAGTATACACAGGGCATAATGGATATAGGGTCAGGAGTTTGCTTGGCAAGACAACCTCTGTGTGTGAAATGCCCGATCGCATCCACATGTAAGGCATTTGAAGAGAAAAATTTTTTAAATTTCCCGGGCTCTAAGCCAAAAAAAATTCGTTCATATAAAAAAATGATTATGGTTATGATCCGGGATCAGGCAGGTGACGTTTTTCTCCATCAGCGTCCGACCATAGGTATTTGGGGCGGCCTTTGGAGTTTTCCAGAGTGTCCACAGGGTTTGCGTCCCGAAGTGTGGATCTTGGAAAGTTTTGGTTTATACGTGCGGTGCGAACAGCCATGGGAAGGCTTTCGCCATCAGTTAAGTCATATAGAGTTGGATATTCAACCACTGCCAGCTATATTGACTAAGCCAAAATTGGTAACCAAGACCTCGATCTGGTATAAACCAGGTATGCCAATCAAACTGGGTCTTGCTGCCCCAGTAACTCGATTGTTGGAAAAACTTAAGGAATGCCCAATTTGAGTCATACTGTTTACTGCATAATTCTAAAAAAAGAACTCGAGGGACTTGATTTCAAGCCTGTTGGCGGGAGTTTGGGCGATCGAATTTTTGAGCATGTATCCAAAGATGGCTGGCAAGAATGGTTGACGCATCAGACTATGCTCATTAATGAGAAGCGACTAAGTTTAGTGAATCAAGATCATAAGGCTTACCTAAAAAACCAAATGGAAGAATTTTTTTTCGGGTCTGGAGCAGAAAAACCGGAAGGTTGGGTTTCACCCGATAGAAAGTAAAACAAAAACCAATACTTTAGTCTATTAAGAAAATAACAATTTATTAATCGACTTGGGTAGATATTTTTTATTAATAGGATGATTTGTGTCCAAGAAAAACGAAACTGATAGTCTAGACTATTTAGGCATCCAGAATACTGGTAAAACTTTCTGGAACCTTTCCTCCGTTGAGTTGGTTGAACATGCGTTACGGAACAATGAGGGTAAATTGAGCATAGATGGTTCCTTAGTAGTTCTGACAGGACAACATACGGGACGATCGGCAGGCGATAAGTTCGTGGTTAGCGATAGTGATACCAAAGACAAAGTCTGGTGGGGCCCGGTGAATTCACCCTATGAGCCGGATCAGTTCGAAGCACTCTTTGGTCGATTGTTGAGTTTTGTAGAAGGCAGAGATTTATATGTTCAAGATTGTTTCGTCGGGGCTGACCAAAATCATAGGCTTCCTATACGTGTCGTGAGCGAGCTAGCTTGGCATAATTTGTTTGCACGTACAATGTTCATAGAAGCTAATAGAGATGAAATTTTCAATCATGATCCACAGTTCACTGTAATTACGGTACCTAGTTTTTCTGCCGACATAGAATTAGATGGTACGCGATCTGAAACATTTATTATCGTCAATTTTACAAGGCGGTTAATCATTATTGGCGGTACGACTTATGCCGGCGAAACAAAAAAGTCGATCTTTAGTGTTATGAATTATCTTATGCCATTTCGTGGTGTTTTGCCAATGCATGCCTCGGTCAATATTGGACCGGATGGTAGTAGTGCCATATTTTTTGGTTTGTCGGGGACGGGAAAAACAACACTGTCTGCTGACCCCAATCGCGCTTTAATTGGTGATGATGAACATGGATGGAGTGACAATGGTTTATTCAATTTTGAGGGTGGGTGTTATGCAAAAGTAATCAACCTTTCATCAGAGCAGGAACCCGAGATTTTTAAGACGACAAAAACGTTCGGAACAATTCTCGAGAACGTAGTAATGGATCCGACTACAAGGGAAATTGATCTAAATGATGGATCTCTAACCGAAAATACTCGTGGTTCTTATCCTATAACTCAAATCTCAAATGCCGAGTTATCAGGGTGTGCTATCCATCCTAGAAATGTTATTTTTCTTACTTGTGATGCTTTTGGGGTGCTTCCACCTGTTTCAAAATTAACAAGTGAGCAAGCGATGTATCACTTCATAAATGGTTACACCGCTAAGGTTGCAGGTACTGAAAAGGGTGTGACGGAGCCTACGCCAACATTCAGTCCATGTTATGGAGGTCCTTTCTTGCCACTTCACCCCAGTCATTATGCCAAAATGTTAGGCTCAAAAATTGAAGAGCATGGAGTTGTTGTGTGGTTTATTAATACGGGTTGGACAGGTGGTCCGTATGGGGTAGGTGAGAGAATATCTATTCACCATACTAGGGCTATAGTAAATGCAACGTTGGATGGAAAATTGAACTCGATTCCGACTATAGCTGATGAGGTTTTTGGGCTGGAAATACCGGTGGAATGTCCAGGGGTGCCATCTGAATTATTAAATCCAAGAAATACTTGGAAAGATCAATTAGCTTATGATAAACAAGCACAGAAGTTAGCGAGTCAGTTTGAGCAAAACTTTCAGAAATATGCAGGCGATGTAACAGATGCTATTCGAGCTGCTGGGCCAGTAGTGCAGCCAACTTAATGTGGTTGTATTCGTGGTTAGAGTTATAACAATTGGGTTGACCCATTGATCATTAGAGTACCGATGTAAATCAGGAAAGTTAGATGGAAGCCGACGAGAAAACCCCAAGCATTGTTTATGATGATACTGGGGTGCGACGCTTGTGGGATAAAGATGCAACTTTATGGTCTGATCACCATCAAAAAATACACTCCATAAAAAGGCGACTTGGTTGGTTAGATTCGCCTCGCTGGTTACGAAGTCAGCTCTATGACTTAAAAAAAAGAATCAGCGCCATTCAGGATTATAAATGGAAAGGCATTGTATTGATTGGAATGGGCGGCTCGAGCCTCGCAGCTACGGTTTTATACCGTATGGCCATCATAGAGAAAGGCAGGCCCGTTGATCCTTACTTTGAGGTCTTGGATACCATACATCCCAATGGCATACGTAACATAAGCGCTCGTGAAAATCTCTCGGAGACTCTTTTTATAATCTCCTCAAAATCAGGATCAACAATAGAGGTTAATGCCTTGTGGTTATATATTGATGAGCTCCTGCGATGCCGGGGGAGCAATCATGGAGAAAGAGGGAAGAATTTTGTTGCGATCACTGACCCAGGAAGCCCATTAGAGGCTTTAGCTGATGATAATGGGTTTCTTGATTGTTTCCTAAACCCGAGTGATATTGGCGGGCGATTCTCAGCTTTAACTTATTATGGGATGGTGCCCGCAGCGCTACTAGGTTTTGATGTACAAGGACTCTTAGAATCGGCAGAACACCAGGTTTCTATTTCCAAGATGACTATGGTTGAAAAAAATAGTCCCTTTAAATTAGGTTGGGAAATAGGATCCCAGGCCCTAAACGGTAAGAATAAACTCACCTTAATTTTTTCTAAGGAGAATGAGCCGCTTGGTGTTTGGATTGAACAGCTACTCGCTGAAAGCACCGGCAAAGATGGGCGAGGGGTTGTTCCCATAATTAATGAGCCGGTTCTTAATTCTGTGGAGTATGGCTCAGATCGGTTTTTTGTCACAGTTGGCGCTATTAATAGCCATCATGTTATGAACATACAGCATGAATTAATTTCTGCTGGTTTTTCTGTTTTCCAATTAGACATGGATGGGTTGAATGATATTGGAGGCGAGTTTTTTCGTTGGCAATTTGCTACAGCAGTAGCAGGTTCAGTTCTTGGAATAAATCCCTTCGATGAGCCGCAAGTGCAGCGTGCGAAGGATGCTACTATTTCCTTTCTTGACGGAAAGAGCCATTTAAAAACGCAAACGATGGAGAGATGTATACGGAAAAACAGTATGATCTTAATAGGTAATGATTTTGATTATGGAAAATTCCTCAATGCGTCAGAAGAAATTAATAGATTATTTAAACATGTTAATCTCGGTAATTACGTTGCTATCCTCTCATGGTTAGAGGAGACTGATGAAATTTATGAAAAATTAGTCGCTATTTCAAATCGGGTTCGGGAATCTCTGGGGGTTCCTGTGACTTTAGGTTTCGGGCCACGTTACCTTCATTCTACTGGACAGTTACACAAAGGCGATTCCAATACTGGAATATTTCTCCAAATCTATTCAGAACCCGAGAACAACCAGACTATACCTACTTGGAAGCATGGTTTTTCAGATTTACATAAGGCTCAAGCTGACGCCGACCTTGTAGTGTTATCTGATCTTGGCCGGCGTCTTTTAAGAATTGATGTACAAACGAGTGTGATATCGGGTCTTACTAAATTAGATGAGGTAATTAATTATGCATTATCACACTAATCAAATACAAAGTGTAAATGCAATAACGTTTGATCTCGATGATACGCTATGGGAGATTGCCCCAGTAATCGCAAGAGCGGAAAAAAAAGTTTATGAGGTCATTCAAGCACAATTTCCGCGAGTAAGCGAACGGTATACCTTAAAAGACATACAAAAAATTAGAGAGCAGGTCTTGGTATCGAATCCCGATATTATTCATGACCTCACAGAAATTCGTCGTTTGACATTTCGGGAAATGTTAAGTGGTTGTCATTATGATCCTAATCAAGCATCGGTTCTTTTGGAACAGTATATGGATTGGCGTCACAATGTAGATTTTTTTGTAGACGTTATACCTGCGCTCGATTTACTAAGTGAGCGATATAAACTACTAACCATAACTAATGGCAATGCTGATGTAAAAAGACTTGGAATATCACAATATTTCACAGCCAGTATAAGCGCGGGGGAATTTGGCACTCTAAAACCTGATCCTCGCATTTTTCATTATGCTTGCGAAATACTTGGAGAAAAGCCAAGTACTATTTTACATGTTGGTGACAATCCTAGCGACGATGTAATAGGTGCGCTTGATGCTGGCTTTCGGGCTGTGTGGATAAATCGGTATAGGACGGTGTGGAAACATCCAAGATCGCCGGACATAGAAATTACTAGCTTGACCGAGTTAGTTGAATTTCTTGATGGGCCCGACTAACAACAAAAAATTTCAATTTAATCTTCTCCGACTAGAGATTGTTTCTGTAAATGGAAAGTATTTATTTGATGATCTATCGAGAAAATAACGCTTTAAGGTTTTTTCAATAACGGGAAACGCTATCTGATTCCAGGGGATGTCTTCTTCTTTGAAGAGCTTTGTTTCAAGACTTTCAGATCCGGCTGAAAAACTACCATTAATGAGATTTCCACGGAAGATAACATAAACTTGACTCACATGTGGAAGACTGAAAACTGAATACAAGCCAATTATTTTTACTTCCGCACACGCTTCCTCATATGTCTCTCTAATAGCTGCTTCTTCCAGTGTTTCTTCATTTTCCATAAACCCAGCTGGCAATGTCCAAAGACCATATCTTGGCTCAATGGCTCGACGACATAGGAGAATTTGATCTTGCCATTCGGTGATACAGCCCGCGATCAATTTAGGGTTTTGATAGTGAATGAACCCACATTTGTCGCAAATATGCCGTGGGCGGTTATCCCCCTTGGGAATTCGGAGATTTACGGTTGAACCACATTGATTGCAATATTTCATGTTTTTATATTCTTACTAATGCACTATAGCATTTTAGATAACTAATTCGGAAAGCTTGACTCTTGGTGATAGACTGGATTCTAATCCTTAGTTAACCTTTCGTTAGAAATTCGGCCAGGTAGCTCAGTCGGTAGAGCAGAGGACTGAAAATCCTCGTGTCGGCAGTTCGATTCTGTCCCTGGCCACCTTATTTTCAATGACTTACGTGCGTGCCTCAGGTTGAAAATCGTTAGGTAGGACTAAAGTAGGACTAACTTTTTTCACCCCCTCTTTATTTTTGGAAGATTTGCGACAGCCTTATGCGCTCTCTCATCAGCAACATGAATGTAAATTCATCGGAATTTTAAGGTTCTTATGATCAGCTACCTTTTCGATATCAAGCACTGTGGAGTGAGTTTTAAAGGGGTGAGTTTACGGAAAAATACTTGAGGTGCATCAAAATAAAGTAGAAATTTTATCCAAAATTATTTTTTGTGTTTTGTCTAGGTCCTTTAAATCACACTCCCATATGACAAGTGCGCTCCATGAATTTTCTTCTAAATTTTTAATATTCTGAAAATCACGTTCTAGCGTTCGTTGCCTTTTTTCGGCCCAAAAAATCGCATTAGTTTTTGGGTAGACGTTGCCAAACTTACAATTGTGAGAATGCCAAAAACAGCCGTGGACAAATACCGCTAACTTACGACTGACCAAAACAAGGTCTGGTTTTGTTCCATGAATTGTACGATTCAATCTAAATCTCAGGCCTAATTTATGGCAAAGACTTCGTACAGTTTTTTCCGGTTTCGTCCCAGACGATTTTATTTGGGACATATTAAAACTGCGAGTTTTTTTGTCATGTACATCCATCGGTAAATCTAATACTTCAACAATCCCCCCGTCTTTTTCGTAATGATATGATCTGAGAACTTTTTCAATATCTGGCGTCCAACCTCTTCAACAACTAAAGGTACAACAGAATTACCGAATTGTTTATATGCTTGGGTGTCTGAAACGACTTGGGGAAATTCATCCTTGTGTCCAAACAGGTTTGCATATCTCTTATTAAATCCCATCAATCGTTGTGCCTCCCGGGGCGTAAGTCTTCGCGGATTTTTCCAACCTTTGTGGTTAATCAATATTTCGGCGCCATCCTTATAATATCTCGCACTCATTGTTCTTGCGACATCATCCGGAGAGTTGAGACCGTATCCAAAACCATTGCCTTTTGCTTTTTGTTTTTTTGCATAGGCTTTTAGATATTTCCATAACTTGTCGGAGAGCATATATTTTGGATCCACATCATCTTCCAATATTGTTCTTAGTGTTATTGTTTGCTTGGTTCTTATGTTGGGAAAATCAAAACCTACCGCATTCCCAAAAATCTTTTTGTCGAAACAGACAATAAATATTCGTTCTCTGTGCTGTGGAACTCTTGACCGAGCGTCAATAATTTCAGAAAATATGGCATATTGACGACTTTCAATTTCTTGTACTATTTGTTTCCATGTGTTGCCTTTATCATGAGATTTAAGGTTTTTTACATTTTCAAGAAATAGAACAGGGGGCCGTTTTGCATCAACAATTTCCATTATTCGGTAGAACAACTTTCCTTGACTAACATCCTGGAAACCGTGTTTATGGCCAAGAGACTGTTTCTTTGAAACCCCTGCAATAGAGAAAGGCTGACACGGAAAGCCAGCGCACAAAATGTCGTGGTCCGGAATTAACTTCGCGTTAACTTTCCAGATATCATTATCATTGACATCCTCATCCTTGTACCACGCTTTATAAGTGGTGGTCGAATATTTGTCCCATTCATTAGAGAAAACACACTTTCCACCTAGCTTGGTCATCGCGCATCTAAAGCCACCTATGCCCGCGAACAAATCTATAAATTTAAAAGGTAAACGGTCGTATCTATTTGTGATATTTTGAGATCTTGAAGGAAGGGAATAGGGAGTCTTCTTTCGAGTGACCGTCTTTGCCGTAGCCTTCTTAACTACTTTGTTCTTCGCCGCCATAGTGTTTCTCCTCTACGGTCAGCTAAATGACGTAATGGTCCCATTTATCCAAAACAGGATCCAAATAAAATTTAATAAAATCTTCAAATGACATCATATTACTTGCATCACCATAATGTTCTATTCGTTCTATTTTATCTCTGGTTGTTATGACGAAGACTTTATTTCTTTCGGCCTCTATAAGCTGATTTGCACTGATGTCTTCATCCAAAGTTGCGAGAAAATATCCGTGAGCCACGTTTGCTTCGGTAACAACTTGCCGCTATCTTTCCCGTAAGGTGCGTTTAGCTGTTAACAGTATGCTATCTAGCGGGTATTTCTGCAAAAATTCCTTAGATGGAAGAACAAAATCGGGTCGAGCGCCATCAACTTTAATACCGCGAACTAATGGGTAGCCAAGACGTGTAGACATAATTTCTTCAATGATAAGTTCAAAAACTTTGCCTGCACGAGATTTTCTCGAGTTTCCCAAAGATTTGAAAAAATTTTGCAATTCGTCAAAATCAAGAATGTCGGCCGAGCCTTTTTCATCAGTTGTAATCCTTTTCCATGAGTCAATTTCGGCTGATTTATAGTCTTCATAAACTTTGTCGTGCATCTTTTGAACGATCAAGGAAATATCCTCTTTTAAACTTATCTTATGATTGTTGTCGATGATGGTCCCGCAGGCATTTTTTACCAAGCTCGTATTGGAAGGTATGGTTTCTTTAAATTTCTCGAATAATTTCATAACGTTGATTTTTTGGTTAAACGATTAACGGAGTTCTCAGGCGGCCACGAGAAATCAAACACTCGCCGAAAAAGGTAGTTTCGCCATACCCCCTATTATCGTCCATAACTCAGGCGGGACTAAAATGGGACTAACTGTTGTCCTTTTCTGTCCTCTGGCGTCCTCAAAGTCCAAACAGCACAGGGTCAAAGTGCTTGGTTTATCTCATTTTTGAGGCTATCATTACACCAACTAAACATTAGACATGGGACTGAAAATCCTCGTGTCGGCAGTTCGATTCTGTCCTTGACCACCTTTTTTTCAATGATTTACGTTGGTGTCTCAGTTCGAAAATAGCCGCCTATGACTAAACTATGACTAACTTTTGTCACCTCCTCTTTTTTTAAGGTAGTCTTTTAGACAACATATTGTAAATATCCGGGATAGTATTTCTTTAGGTAATAAACATACTGAGTATATAAATAAAGTTGAATTATGGATCAGATATTCTCACTGGTATTCGATAACATCACGTCGCCAATGGTTCTATTTTTCGGCCTAGGGGTCGGAGCATCTTTGCTTCGATCAGACCTGGAAATACCTCAATCTGTAGCACGCATTTTGTCTATTTACTTAATGTTGGCGATTGGTTTCAAGGGCGGCGCAGCTGTTGCCGACAACGGCATTGAATTTGAAATGGTCGCCACCCTGGTCTCCTGTGCAATATTGAGCTTCATCACGCCATTCATCGCCTACTTTCTTCTCCGGCGCATGAGTAATTTACCTACTGTCGACGTTGCAGCAGTGGCTGCTCACTACGGTTCGATTAGCGTTGTTACATTGGCTGCAGCAATGCAAGTACTGAAACAGTTAGGGCTTGACTATGAGGGGTATATCATAGCAGCGGCTGCTGTTATGGAATTTCCCGCTATTATTTCAGGATTGTGGTTAGCAAAACAGTTTGCACGCAGCGATACATCAACCAAAGAGGGCTTATTTCGCCATGTTTTTTTAAATGGCTCGATTGTCGTACTTTTTGGCGCATTTATTATTGGCTGGGTCTCTGGTGACGGAGGCCTCTCCGATATCGCGCCTTTTATCATTGATCCTTTTAATGGTGTCCTGTGTCTATTCTTGTTAGATATGGGTATCGTAGCGGGGCGTGGTTTCCGCGACAAGAAGAACGCAATCGGGCCCCGCGAGATAAGCTTTGGCTTGGCTATGCCTCTGTTTTCAATAGGTCTCGCCACTGTTTTTATTCTGATTCTTGACCTATCTGTTGGAGGAGCTGCATTGCTGTTTACTCTAGCTGCCAGTGCCTCCTATATCGCTGTTCCAGCAGCTATGCGATTCACATTGCCACGAGCTAACCCAGCTGTTTATATAACGATGTCATTAGGGGTAACTTTCCCATTCAATCTAACAATTGGTATCCCGATCTACATTGCACTTGCGCGATTAATAGCTTGATTGAGGATAGAGGAATATCCAGTATCAGGCAAGATGGAGATATCGCCGCCTTCTAAGACATGTTTACATAATCAAAATATGCCCTTGCTGAATTAGGAATACTTTTTCAACTTCAGTTTTTTCTTTAACACTTTTGGGGCTATTACTGGGAATCGCTATTAACCTAATAATTGCCTGCGTAGCCCGGTACGCTGAAGGATGGCAGTTGCTATTTCCTCTATAGAAATCCCATTTGTGTTTAAGAATGCCACATTATGTTGTCGGAATAGGCTCTCCGAACGCTGCACCTCCTCGCGGCACTGTTGTAAGTCTGAATACTGACTACGAGGACGTCTTTCATTACGAATTTTCTGTAGTTGATTATAATCTGTGGTTAACCCGAACAGACGTCTCTGATATTTTCTCAGTATGGGGGGTAGTTGTTCTGAAGACAGCTCACCATCAACCAATGGGTAGTTGGCACAAAATATTCCAAAGTGCATAGCTAAATATAAAGAGACTGGGGTCTTACCGATTCTAGAAACACCAACGATAATTAAATCAGCATAATTATAATCCTCGATGTTTAACCCATCATCGCAGTCCATTGAAAAATGGACCGCCCTTATTCGGCTGGTATAACGATCTGGATCAACAACACCATGGCCATCACCGACATGGCCGGTTGGCTCGACACCTAGCGCCCCAGACACCACTCTTAAGAAGTTTCCAAAAAGATCAAACAGCAATCCATCGGAAGCGCGCAACCGCTCAATGTAAGATCGATCCACGAATGTCGCAAAAATGAGAGGCTGAGCACCATCTTCTCTCGCTGCTGCGTCTATTTTTTTTAACGCTTCTAACAGCTTATCATCGCTGTTGATAAAAGGAAGCGCTTTCGTAGAAAATTTTACACTGGGAAACTGAGATAATAGACTATGTCCCAGTATTTCGGCCGTTATGCCTGTGCCATCAGAAATTATAAAGACTGACCTTTTAACCATGAGCCTTCCAGATCATGACAAGATATTCCATGTTGAAAAAATGTTGATACACATTCTATCGGGTTGGAGACCAATTGAATAAACTTTGAGTAGAAATAATTTTTCGATTAGATCTATACACACTAATTACAAGATAAATGGATGAGAAATGACGAATCAAGTACTTTCCCTAGATCAAGTCAGGATGAGTGATATACAACGTGTTGGCGGGAAAAATGCCTCGCTTGGTGAAATGATAAGCACACTTCAGCCCTCAGGAATTCGTGTGCCTCCCGGTTTTGCTACCACCATAGAAGCCTACTATAACTTCATAGAGAGCAATAATCTGGAACATCAAATTAAGCAAGCAATAGAATCTTTAGACATCGACAATGTCGAAGCATTAAATGAAACCGGAAAAAAGATTCGGAACTGGTTTATAGAGAGCACTCTTCCAGCAGATTTAGAACAAGAAATTCGTGATGCTTATGAAACCTTGTGTTCGTCTGACAATTCAAATATATCTGTAGCGATTCGATCCTCAGCAACAGCGGAAGATCTCCCTGAAGCCTCCTTCGCCGGACAGCAGGAAACATTCCTAAATGTACATGGAACAGATGACGTTGTTAAACGCGTTCAGCACGTTTTTGCGTCTCTGTACAATGATCGGGCTATCGCCTACCGTGCTCACCAGGGGTTTAACAATTCAAATATCGCCTTGTCGGTTGGTATTCAAAAAATGGTAAGAAGTGATCTTGGTGCAAGTGGTGTAATTTTTACACTTGATACCGAATCTGGTTTTCGTGATCTTGTTTTTATTACATCATCCTTTGGCCTTGGTGAATGCATTGTTCAGGGTTCAGTCAATCCAGACGAATTCTATGTGCATAAATCGACACTAAAAAAGGGTAATTCCGCAATTCTGCGCCGAATTCTAGGGGAGAAAACTATCAAGATGGTTTATTCCCAAAATGGAGGTGACTCCAGTACAGAAATCGTCGAAACCAGCGAAAATGAAAGACGGAATTTTTCGCTCAAAGATAAAGAAATTGAACAATTAGCTCAAATGGCCATTGAAATTGAGCGTCATTACGAAAGACCTATGGATATCGAATGGGGTATGGACGGGAAAAATGGGGAATTGTATATCCTGCAAGCGAGGCCTGAAACTGTGCGGAGCCATAATGATGAACAGGAGTTACAACGCTATAAATTACAGGAGAAAGGTAGAGCAATTGTTGATGGCCGCAGCATTGGCCAACGCATTGGCAGTGGTCGTGTGCGAATTGTCTCAAATATCAATGAGCTCGGGACAGTAGCCCCGGGAGATGTTTTGGTGACAGATATGACAGACCCGGACTGGGAGCCGGTGATGAAAAAAACTTCTGCAATTGTGACTAACCGTGGTGGCCGAACCTGTCATGCGGCGATAATAGCTCGAGAAATGGGCGTGCCTGCCGTGGTGGGATGTGGTGACGCAACGGCAAAGGTCATTAATGGATCAAGAGTTACTGTGTCCTGCGCTGAAGGAGATACTGGTCATGTTTACGATGGCGCTCTTAAGTTCGACGTAGAAAAAATCCGTTTCAACAAGATGCCAGAGATTCCGGTGAAAATTTCTTTGAATGTAGGTAATCCAAGTTTAGCGTTTGCGTCCCAAAAGCTACCTAATTATGGTGTAGGACTCGCCAGACTAGAATTTATTATTAATAACATGATCGGTATTCACCCAAAGGCTCTTTTAGACTATAAAAATCTTTCAAATCTAACCCAACAAAAGATCGATAAGCTATCGTCTGGTTACTCCACACCGACAGACTTTTATGTGGCTAAAATCGCAGAGGGCGTCTCAACTATCGCTGCTGCTTTTGCACCAAAACCGGTCATAGTTCGACTCTCTGATTTCAAATCAAATGAATATGCGAATCTGGTGGGCGGTAAAGATTATGAGCCTGTGGAAGAAAACCCAATGCTCGGATTGCGTGGTGCGTCCCGATACCTTGATCCAAGATTTAAGGACTGTTTTGAACTGGAATGCCGAGCTCTAAAATTTGTTCGTGAACAAATGGGACTACTGAACGTTTGGTTAATGGTGCCATTCGTACGAACCCCGAAAGAGGCGATGCAGGTTGTTGATTTATTATCGAAGAATGGCCTAGCTAGAGGTAAAAATGACCTAAAAATTATGATGATGTGTGAGCTACCATCTAATATCTTGCTTGCAAATGAGTTTCTTCAACATTTTGATGGGTTCTCGATTGGATCAAATGATCTTACACAGTTAACACTAGGTATAGATCGGGATTCGGGAGACATGGCTCACTTATTTAATGAGCAAGATGAGGCAATCAAAATATTGCTCAAAAAAGCGATCACCGCGTGCCAGTCAAATGGAAAATATGTGGGTATCTGTGGGCAGGGCCCTTCCGATGATCCTGATTTTGCACGATGGTTGGTCGAGACGGGAATTGAAAACATTTCATTAAACCCTGATTCAGTCATAGAAACTTGGTTATCGATAGCAGATTGATTGGTTAGATTATTAGTAAGTAGAGAACTTAGGTAACATGTAACTGTCCGTGGAACTGATTGAAAGAAGTGTCGGTTGCCCTTACTGTGGCGAGGCATTTGTTGCACTAATCGATCTGTCTTCTGGAAGCTGTTCCTACATTGAAGACTGTGAAGTCTGCTGCCGGCCGATCCAATTTCAGCTGGATTGTGCTAATACCGGAGAGATCTTAAATATCACGTTATGGCGCGACGACGATTAAACGATTTGAAATATAAGTCTTCTCAAATAAGTTTTACTGAATCACACTCTGGGGACTCTGTTGTAGATATAGCCCTATAAAGAAAAGCTCAATCAGGATTTTTATCACGGGTTTTTTTGCAGTTCCCATCGTAACGAATAGCCACGTTAATTTTAATGACTTACGTTAGCATCTTAGGTCGACAAAACACTAGTGTGACTAAAATGGGGCCAACATTAGTCAATTTGAAAATGAATAACTCCTCTATGACCACGAAAATGCAGTTATAAGTTCTTGTCGCTATCGTGATTGAGCAGGTGTAATTACTTACGACAAACACAAACGAGATGGCGTTTAAGGGTATTTACGATTAGATAACTTTAGTTGGCAGTTTAAGCTGCCGCAAAAATGAAGGAGATATTCTTGCCTCTGGGTGAACTGTAATGCTGTGCCCTCGTTTTTTATAATGTGCTTCCATCATCTGCCAAAAATATTTTTGTTGATCATGTTCTAGTTGTGATTCCATCGCGTTTCCCATCAGTTGATCATCCATGTGTAACACTGAAGCCGTCAAATTGTCAGCGCTCAAGTTAACCACATCAATGCCCGCGTCGTAATATTTTTTACTGTCGTAATAATCGTGTAATAGATGTTCCTCGACTGTTAATTCGATACCCGTTTCTCTCCACATCAATGTTTTAGGGGTTGTGATTCCCTTTTGAGAAAATTTAATATCTGCGCTTGGCAAATAATCAACAACACAAAGTGGTCGCCGAAATATTTCTGCTATCGCATCAATCCCGAGTCCAGTACTTACAGTGAAATAGCAATTTGCAAGAAGCCACACATCTAGAAAATCGCACTTCTCTGGAGCATAAGCGTAATCTATGATTCTTGGATGGTCGATCTTGAAGGGTTTTTTCACAACCTTTCCCATACGGAAAATCCAATAACCTCGATCGGCTAAAGCTAGTACTGCCTTTTGATAATTATCAGCATCGACATCACGATATGCGTGGTAGCTAAAATCGTTTTCGTAGTTTTTGTTTTTAATTTGGCCTAAATAACTGTCGTCCCTTAAACAAAGACATATAAATCGGCTCCCTTCTTTGAGTCCGATTTGGGATAAATATTGTCGACCCCTTCTATCTTTATCTGCCGGAATGGTTAAATGAGGCTTAGTTCGACGAAATAATCCAAGGTGGTCCTGGTTTGTAGAGACTGATTCAAGAGTTCGACTTTGGAATCTGTGTCGCGCGCCGCCGGGAATAAAATAAGTAGAGAGCCAAAACACCTCAAAAATTGGATGCAAGATAATTGCATTCCTGCATAAGGAAGTGAAGTAGCTGTTTGCTGGAATGCCCGTTGGATAAAATAAGTCGATGGTCTTTTCAGGGAATCCATATACTTCTTTATAAGCTAAATAGAATTCCACATTAAACGCAACTGCTCCTATCCTATGCGTGGGTATGGGGCCAACACGAAATAGGATCCACCTTCTGATGCTAAAGGCCACCAAAACGAATGGCATCATGAATGGAATCAAGGCCCGCTTAATCCCCCATAGTAGGTACTTTTTTAACAATTCAGAATTAAAAAATAGTTTCTTCACTCGTCCAAACAAATCTAATTTACATCTTTCATGTTTCTAATATCGATTAGCATGAGAGTTTTATATGCAGTGTAATTTTTATTTATTGTTATGCATCAAATATCGGAAACCTGATTCTCCAATATGGTCGGCTGATTCAGCTTTTATCAGATTCTAGATAGTCCAACATGTCTTTCTTTCTGTTGCCAATTTTTTTTGCCGGACAACCGCAATTAATAGACCATGGATGCAAATCTTGCGTTACAAAAGACATTGCACCGACACTCGCCCCAATACCAATTTCTATGTTTGGCATCACCACAGAATCAACTCCGATAATTGCGTAGTCTTTGATCGTCACTTGGCCAATATCTTTTCCCATATGCTCTTTCAAAAAGTGACGTCTATGCATTAAAAACTTTCCTGAATAATCGTCACTGACCGAGAACACCCTGACACCTGGGGCGAGAGTCACATATTTTCCTATACATACGCCATATGTTCCGCCAATATATGAAAAACAGTTTATCTCAACATTGTCATCAATCTCTACCCGACCGGTAGCGACAATCACAACAAAATCCTGAATTACTACGTTGTCACCTATCGAAATATTCTCTGGACAATAGATACTCGACCGATTGTGAATTTTTACATTTTCACCTATGGACATAAATCCCGCAGCGTGGAGTTCATCATCGTTGTAATATTCACCTCCTAATTTATTGATAGGCATTTGATTTTATGGACATGGATGTTGATATATTAGTTAACAATTATGCATCCAGATTTAGTCAAAACTAACCAAAAGGTTTTGTTTCTAAATAGATCCATTACACAATCTTAGACCAAATTTCTTCAATTAGCTCCAAATCTTCCAGACTATCCGAACCCGGTGACAAGCTAGATCCATTGGTTAAGAGACAGTCTACAAAAGCCTCTGCTTGCCTCTTAAATGACCATGTCCAATCAGCTTTTGGTTGCTGCATACTTGTAGCACCATTTACATCCTCATGAAAAACCTGCACTGTTGCAGGCTGGTTCCTGAGAAAAGCCGGTGGCAGTTGTAGAACTATGCGCCCTTTCGAGAACAGTATTTCAACACCTTCTTCCCAGTAGCGATTTGTTTCTAAATGAGCAAACTCGAAGACGCCCTGAAATTGATCAAAGTCAAGGGCAATGGAACCACTATTTTTTCTGTAATTGACTTGATGGATTTTTGGTTTCTTGTCGGTCAAATATCTAATCAAATTTATGTCGTGCACAAAAACATTAAGAAATCGCTCATACTCCTGTTTTAGTTGTTTTGGCACCCAATCAGGTGCAATTGGAAGGATTTTATGTTTTGGTGTGGGTTCGCTAGTATTCCAAAAACCGCTTATATTGCAATAATCACCACCACCAAAACAATAACACCTAAAAAATAAGGGTTCTCCAAGCTCGCCCCCATGCAACTGATGCGATATTAGATTCTTTGCGATTTGGACGCCTTCATCATAACGCCTCATAAAGCCATTAACATATAGGCAATTCTTCTCTCGAGCGGTCTTAACTAACGAGGCACCCTGCGCAACTGTCGCGGCCATTGGCTTTTCTGTAAATACCGGCAACCCACGTTCTAGGATATCTAGCGCTACCGATGCAGTGTGTTCTCGCCTCACGATTGCTACGATTGCATCGCACACCTGGTTATCCATCAGGTGTGTATGATCCTTGAAATAATTGGGTATACCATACTTCTCACAGGCAAGCTGGCCTAGCTCAGGTCGCAATTCTGCGAGTCCTGTTATCTCTACATTGGGAAGTTGGCAATAGTTCGCAAGATGGGCCACCTGCCCAACAAAGCCTGAACCTACCCACCCTAGCCGTAGTTTTTCTGTCAATATATTATGTCCATTGATTTACTGATTTCCTGTCAGAAAATCAATAATTATTGTTCTACTATGTAACGCGGAGTAGATCAAAACTCTTTCTCCCCCAATTCTGATTAATCAAATAACTTTCAACTCAGGCAAAGGAACGATAAAGTGCCCACCCAAATCGAGAAACCGCTGATGACGATCAATGATCTTTTGGTAATATCTCCATGCGAGTATTACCACATAGTCTGGCGGATTCAAATACAGTTCATCAGAACGAAATACTGGAAGGTGGAGGCCAGGGCTATATAGGCCATGCTTAGCCTCAAAGTCATCGACTAAATATTGTAACGTCCCATCCATTTCATAGTGATACATGAGCGTGGTCGAGGTTGCGGACGCTCCGTACCCTACGATGGTTTTATTTTCTTTTTTCAGTGTTTCTACCATCGCCATGTATTCTCTTTTTCCTTGGCTAATCTTGTCCTCATATCGTTTGAACACCAGATTATCTCCAGGGATATGAAAACCCATGTCAGTTTCTTTGGAGATGTGCTCTTGCACAGAAGGTAATACTTGTCGTTTTCCGCCCTTGAGTTGTAGAGTGCATCGCATTGAACCGCCCTTGGTTAAGTTTGGAGCAATATCAATAATTTCCATTCCCAATCGATCAAAATAATCTACCATCGGCTTTACAGTGAAATAAGAATAATGTTCGTGGTAAGTGAAGTCCCATACATTATTAAGAATCTGAAGGTATAGATAAAACGTTTCAAAAAAGAATATTGACTCTTGATTCATTAACAAACGAACGCCTTCAATGAAACTAGTCAAATCGTCGGTATCCGCAACTAGATTGTTTGAAGTAACGACCGTCGCAACCCCGTGTTTTTCAACAAGATGTTGCGCATAATCTTTAGTGAAGAAATCAGAGTACGTAGGTATTCCGCGTTCACTTGCTTTTTCCGCAATACCAGGCATCGGATCAATACCGATTACTTTCATACCATAATTCTTAAAGCATTCTAGAAGGCACCCATCATTGCTTCCGATGTCAACTACTAAGCCACCTTTGCTGGGAGTGAACTGTTCCATCACTGTATCTGCGCACTGTACGAAGTGCTTATCAAGCCCAAGAGTGCTGGCGGTTTCGTAAATATAGTTAAGGTAAACTTCTTCTGCATCGATCACATGCCCTAATTGGGTATGGCCACAGTCAGTGCATAAATACAGCTCAAGCGGTATAGTCTCTTCAGTTAAATGCCTCATGTCTTTCGCGACGTAGGAGTCTGCAGGGGGCGTTGCCGTGAGAGTCACGACTCGCTCCAAATTCTCAGACGAGCATAAACGACAGTCAACTCTTTTATAGTGTTTGATCTTAGAGCTCCTCTATAGTCTTGTGTAAAGTTTGCGCATCAGGTGGTATCAGAGAGCTTATTTATTAATTGGATAAGTTTTCACAAATTGCTCTATTAGCGTTATGACATGGTGCACCTGATCTGATGTAAGTTTTTCATGTGACGGTATTATCAAGCTCTCTTCAAGAACTTTCCGAGCATTTATTATATCCCCGATATAGTTTTTATAAACAGGGGCATCGCAAACAAGTGGCTCATGCATAATTTTGGTTTCGACTTGATTTTCTGCAAGAAAATGTGCGAGCTTGTCGCGGTGAATTGATCGTATTGGGTACACGTATCGGGCATGAACTTCTTCAGATGTAGTGACTTGCCGGCCGATCTGACAAGGCAGTTTTTCGTTGTAAGTTTGGGCAATTTTTTCTCGTAGCCGCACTTTCTCTGGTAGCCCATCTAAGGCTACAAGCAATAGTGCGGCGTTAATAGTATCCATTTTATGGTTAAGAGAAATTTCTCGGCAATCGTTGGTGATCAATCTTTTTGGATCCGAAGTTGTACCCGCATGTCGCAATAGTTTCAATCTGCCAAAAATGTTTTCATCATTTGTGACCACAGCTCCAGCTTCACCATATCCGCCTAAGACTTTCATCGGATTCATACTAATCCCAGCAGCAACTGAATAGCTGCCAGCCTTTTTGTAGTTTAGCGAGGCACCAAATGCTTGTGCTGCGTCTTCCACTATAAACAGGTTATGTCGCTCCGCAACTTCACAAATTCCTTTCATATCACACATGTGGCCTGCATAATGCACTGGGAGTATAGCCTTAGTCCGTTCTGTTATTTTGTCGGCTATTTTCGATGGATCGATATTGAAATCGTCGCGAACGTCCACGAATACAGGGATAGCACCACAAGCTCTTATCGCATTTGACGATATAATCCATGTTAGTGGCGTAGTGATAACCTCGTCACCATGTTGAATGCCAGCTGCCTTCAGCGCCAAAAATACGGCACTGCTTCCAGATCCGACTCCTACGACATACTTTACACCTAAGGTTTTAGCTACCCTTTCTTCAAATTCCTCGACCTCGGGACCCAAAAATAGTTTTCCATGTTCAAGTACACGGGAAAATGCTTCTAGTAATCGACTTTTTGTTTGGTCATCGGTAACCCTAAGATCAAACATCGGCACATGCATAGCAGGTTTCTTCAGTCAGTAGGGTTTATCAGGTTTGCTATTTGATCTTCTAGATACTTAAGACCAAGATGCGTTTCTTCTTGAGGGGGGCTCCAATCTGCGAAACACATACCGTTTTTTTGAAACGGCCCATTTGCTACTTCAAGAAAAATTAACCAGTCAGATCTAATTATTATTGTATGATAAATGTTTTTATCAGTAGTTTGAAAAAAAATATCTCCTGATTTTACAGAGCCTAGAGGTACTCGACTAGCGATGTGTCCATCTTCTTCAAAGCTCAAATAGTCCGCTTTGCCCTCAAGGATAAGCATTGATTCAGACTTATCGATATGCTTGTGAGGTCGAACATAAACTTCTTTTGAATGCGAGATGAACATTTGATGAACTGGTTCATCAGGACTGGAGTGGATACACAGTCGACTTTTTTCCCGGGGGTTGCCTTTAGAAATATCAACAAGATGTTGAATGTCAAGATATGTAAGTTGGCATTGTCCATCGCGAGTATGGAATACTTCCTCTGATTGCTTGAATAATTTATCAAAATCAAGGGTCATAGTCGAAATGTCAAACAGCACACAGTGCTTCGGTTAGCAAAGTTTTTGGGCCTGTTTTATCAACTATGTTATCACTTGTTATGCATTTGTGCTCTTTAAATTTTTTACAGCCTAGTTTTGATACTTTTGCCGCGATAACTGATCGGTCAGGCCTGAGGGGCTATTTTTTTCGGTTGGCCTTCGAACACATCAATATCAGTCATTGCTTTTTTGGACGCTGATCAA
>CEUY01186074.1_pt1 | contig 28643 bp, 39 predicted proteins | sample 361481 | NCBI WGS metagenome assembly CEUY01 (sample SAMEA2622737, study PRJEB7988) | marine metagenome | isolation source: saline water (ENVO:00002010), including | reverse complement strand
ATCACCCACACGCCCAGCCTGGACCCTGAGCGGGAAACCCGCGAAATCACCCACGTCTACGCGGTGGCGGTCCTGCCAGGCGGTGAGCGTCTTTACGAGTGCTGGAGCCGGGCCCGCATTAATGCCCACATGAACAAGCACGTTAAAAATGCCAACAGTGCCAAGAGTCCCTGGAAGGCAGACTTTGAAGCCATGGCACATAAAACCGTAGTGAAAAGTTATTTCACAAAGGGCAGGATTCCAACCATCGCCCCGGCAGCATGACAGGGTGTCGTGGGCGGCGTTCGCGGTGTAGCGGCTGGTTTATGCGTTGATCCGCCAGCAGTCGCGCCGCCCACGATTTTTTACCTATGGAAAAAATGATGAGTGATCCAGTTGATAACCCGGCGCATTACCAAGCTGCCTACATGGAAGCCTGGGATGCGATAATCTTGCTCAAGCTGCCTTGGCTCGAAGGCAACATTGTTAAGTACCTGGTGCGGCATCGACTCAAGGGCGAGAGCTTGCAAGACCTGCACAAGGCGCGCGCCTACCTGGACAAGCTCATCACGGTCGTAGAAGTCGGCAAACTCGGCCCGGCCGATTTCAGGGAAAACTACCTCGCGCGATTGGGGCAGCACGATGAGTGATTGGTTGAAACTCCACCGTAAAAGCCTGGATAGCGTGGTGTTTGCGAATGCCGAGCTATGGAAAATATGGAGCTGGTGCCTGATGCGCGCCAGCTACAAGACGAACCACGTACCAATCCAGACAGGCCGAGGTGAAACGGTTGTAACCTTAGAACCTGGGCAGTTCATCTGTGGCCGAAACGAGGCCGCGCGGGCCCTGAAAATGAAACCTACAACGTTCAGAAACCGGCTGGCGAAATTAAAAAAACTCGGAAATATTGACACCCAAACTACACCTCATTTCAGCATCATAACTGTAAGGCACTGGGAGACTTACCAGAACAACACCCCCGAGCCCCAGGGGAAAAATGGCCAACCAATGGCCAACCAACGGCCAACCAATGGCCAACCAATGGCCACAAACAAGAAGGTAAAGAAGGTTAAGAAGGTTAAGAAGAAAAAGGGGGCGGAGCCGTTTTTAGTTTCTTTAGAAAGCCTTTGGGTAACGGTACCTAGCCACCTGAAAACCAGCAAATTCAAAAAGCACCTGGCCCAGTGGATCGAGTGGAAGCAGAGCAGCAAGCACGCGTGGAAGCACCAGAACGGGCCCACGATGTTTATCAATCGGCTCGCAGAGTTCACAGCAGAAGAAGCCATCGAGGCGATCCAGCGAGCCCTGGAGAGCGGACACGCCACCGTCTACCCCAGGAGTACCGGCAACAAAACAGAGAACCAGCGCCGGCCGGGTTTCATCGCAACAGATCCCACGGTAGCGGCCGAGCTGAAACGATCCAGCCTCTACGATCAGGCCCTGGGCCCGATCAGGAAACAGATCAGCCAGGCGGCAACGCCAGAAGAAAAAGAGGAACTAACCCAGAAGCTGCGAGAAGCACGCGCAAAACTAGAACAAACACTCGCAGCCCAGGGGGTAGCATGAAACCATACCACGATAGCCAGGGCATCGAGCTATACCACGGCGACTGCTTGCAGGTACTCAAAGAGCTACCAGCGGAAAGCGTTCATTGTGTCGTGACAAGCCCGCCCTACTGGGGCCTGCGGGATTATGGGACAGACGGCCAGCTAGGATTAGAAGAAACACCGGAGCAGCACGTATCAAAAATGGTAGAAGTGTTCAGTGAAGTGCGGCGAGTTCTTAGGACTGACGGGACGTTGTGGTTGAACTACGGCGATAGCTATTCAGGCGGTAAAACCGGCCGCGCTGATACTTCCGGAGACGATGCAGAGCGGAGGGCTAAACAATACGGCAGCGGAACAGGACCGGGAAACGGACCGCGCGAATATAAACAACGAGCAACAGCACCGGGCCTAAAACCTAAAGACCTTTGCGGGATACCGTGGCGGGTAGCCTTTGCCCTACAAGCAGACGGTTGGTATCTCAGGCAGGACATCATCTGGCACAAACCCAACCCAATGCCAGAAAGCGTTACCGACCGCTGCACCAAAGCGCACGAATACATTTTTCTTTTAACCAAGGCAGCCAGGTATCACTACGACGCAGATGCGATAAAGGAAGCGGCAGAAAGAGCAGGCAGTATACATGGCGGCGGAAACAAGACAGATGCAGGGAGAAATGATATAGACAGGAATACAAGGCCCGTCTGCACTAATCCCGTGGCGAATACCCGCAACCGCCGCAGCGTCTGGACAATCTCAACCGCAGCCTACCCAGGCGCACACTTTGCCACCTTTCCACCCAAGCTAATAGAGCCTTGCATTATGGCTGGATGCCCTGAAGGCGGCACGGTTCTAGATCCGTTTCTCGGTAGCGGCACCACGGGAGCAGTCGCCCAGAAAAACGGATGCAAGTTTATCGGCATTGAACTCAACGAGGAATATCTACAGTTAGCAGTAAAACGATTTACTCAGAAGGTGCTTTTCTAATGCTGTACATCGGAATCGATCCAGGCGTAAACGGTGGCATAGCCTGGATGCAGTCGGGCGAAGAGCCAGCAGCGGAAGCGGTGAAGATGCCGGCCACAATCCGCGACCTGCGAGACCTGGTGCGTGATCTGAAATACAAGCACAATCACTGCACGTGTGCTCTGGAGAAAGTTGCTAGCCGACCAGGGCAGGGCGCACGATCCACATTTACATTCGGCCGCGTCTATGGCCAGGCCGAGACAGCAATCATTTGCAATGCGATCAACCTGGAACGAGTGAGCGCCGCCAAGTGGCAAAAATCGTTTGGCCTCATCACGGGAAAAGACGTAAGCCGAACAAAAAAGAAAAACCAGCACAAAGCACTAGCCCAGGAGCTCTGGCCGGATCTCAAGATAACCCACGCCACAGCAGATGCCTTGTTGATCTGTGAATGGTGGCGCCGGGTTAACCTGGCCCAGGTGGCAGACCTTGCGTACACGCACACGGGCCGCAGCATGAGCAAGAAGATGGTGCGGTTGCGGCACAAGCAGATCATGGACGGTGAGTAGCGGGGAGCAGCTATAAAATCCCGCTAAATTCTATTTTATCCCCCAAACCCCTAGTTTTATAGGGTGAGATATTTCCTGTAATAACTGGGATTATCATTGACACCGAGCCGATAATAGTGATAATGGGAGTTATCAGTTAAGCAATTAAACACTTTTACAAAGGATCAACAATCATGAGCAATTATGGAATCAAGCGTGATATTGCGAGCTATCGTCCTGGTCTGATTCTGAACTTTGGCAACGCCTCACATTCGATTAGGTTCGACTATATCGAAAACCACTCAGTGGACGACGCGGGGACGGAGGAGCCGGTTGTGAGGGTTTCTATTGGTACGCCAGACGGAGCGCCTAGCGTTAATCTACGGATGGGGGCAATAGCGGATCTGATAATTTATCTACAACAGATCCGAACAGAAAAATAGGTGGCCACGACCGGGGGCACGTTGCCCCCGGCGGCTTTTACCACTTTTAAATAAGGATCAACAATCATGAGTAAAGGACCACGAATAGAACGCGCGAAAGCAGAAGCCATAGCAGCCCAGCTTGTAGATGCACTGATCCAGCCGGGATTAATCTTTATTACCGGCGGCAGCATTAGGCGAGAAAAAGAGACAGTAGGGGACATCGACATAGCGGTACAGTGTGAAAGCCGCCGGATGCAGGACCGCTTCAACGATAGTCTGGGCGCGCTGTTTGGGTACTGCTCAACCAGGCCAGAACGGGCCAAGCGCTTTGGCGATTACCAGGGAGTCCAGATCAACTTTTTTGATGTGCTCCCCAGCCAGATTGGCGCGGCCCTGCTGTTCTGCACCGGCTCTGGCGGTTTTAATATGAGGATGCGTTGCCAAGCTAAGCGGCAAGGCTACCTTCTTAATCAGTACGGACTCTGGGACCGTGAGGATCGAGAAACGGCAATCTGTGACGCAACTAGAGAAGAACACATTTTCAAGGCACTAGATATTGATTTTGTTACACCACAAAACAGAACAGACGGGGCAATAGGCTGGGCATGATTACAAAAAAGCAAGCACTGAAAAAAATCACCACCGCCAGAGAGCGGGCAGGGTTAAGCCAGCACCAGGCAGCAGAGAAAGCCGGGATCAGTCAGCCCGCCTGGCACTACATCGAGGCAGGGACAAACCAGCCACACTGGGAAACGCTATTTTTAATGGCTAAGGCAGTAGGGCTGGATATACGGCTGGAATTCACTGCGCCCGGGTAATCTCATATAGCAGCCGTTTGTCTTCTCCCGCGAAAACCCTGGGCACAAATAGCCGCAGCCAGTAAGCGCCCACGGGCTTAGGTGGCTTGCCGGTGGTGACGTGCCAGCCCTCATAGCCATCGTATTCCTGTTTATAAGTTGGCAGCAGCACGTGGGTCTGCTCATCCAGGTAAGTACGATTCTGGGTACTAAGCCGATACCGTACCAGATCCATTTTCCAGCTTTCATGTATGTGACCACTCATGACGATATGAGCGTCGGGTAGGTATTGGGCTTTTCTGGCAGTCATGCCCACGCCCCGAGTGGTCCCCCCACCGCCCCCGGTGCCATGCGAGTAATGAGCTACCAGGCTTTTGCCAATAGAGCGCCTTGTTTTCTTATCCGTCAGGACAAAGCGTATAAAGCCACTGTAACCCGCATTGTGGACCTGGGAGCCAGTGCGATCATTCAGGACAGACACTAGCCGCTGGATGAGATCCGTTTCCTGCCTCTTTAGTACGCTTGCCTCATGGTTACCCCGTGCGATAAACAGCAGGTGATGCGCGTAGGGTTCAAAGAAATCAGCCGCCGTGCTCACCAGTTTATCGAAGTAATCCCCGGCCTGGTGCTCTGGCCTGATATCAGGTTTCGCGCTCCTGGGGTCTGCCTTACCCTGCATGGCACAAAAGAAATCCCCGCAATCAATCACGCCCGCGCCCCGTTTTACCGCCTCATCCAGGTGTGCCCGCTGCATATCATGATCACTTTTTGGATTGTCCCAGTGCCGATCACTCGTTAACAGGAACCACTGTTCCCAGCCCACCGGGTAATTCGGGACCAGTAGATTTACCCTAAACACGTTACGCTGTGTTTTCACCAGCTCAAAGCCCAGCGGTTTATTCTGTTTCTTTGGCATCAAGCCTAAACCCCAGTTTCAGTAAAAGACGGGCTATATCATTCGCGCTCGTGGTTACCCAGTGCTCGCTCAATAAATCATAGGCCGAAGCGTGAAGCGCTTCATGAATCACAGCCTCCAGGAAATCCGCCTGGCCCAGGTTCGCAGCAATTTTAATCGTGGGCGATGGCCGCGCGGGGTCCGTGCAAAGACCGTGAGATGATTTCAACCGAGCGTCCAGAATTACACTGTACCTGCGGCCGGCGAAAGTGTGTCTGATCATGTTGTACCAGGCAAGGTTCCGCTCCCCGGTTTCCCTTTTAATTGTCGAAAAAATGAAGAGAATTAAAACAGCAAAACAAACCACTACAATCGGAGTTACGCAAAATGGCCGGATTCACGAACAAGGGAAAATACCGCCTACTCGAAACCTTGCGCGGTGTGAGCCTCCCCAGCAATATGTATGTTGCTTTGTGCACTAGCGCCGCTGCACCCACCCAGGACACAAATACACTTTCAGAAATGACCCAGATAGGCACCAGCACAGGGTACACCTCGGGCGGCATTAGCCTGAATATGGATACCACAGACTGGTCGATCGTAGAGGATGACACCAATGACGATGCAGAACTGACCATAAAGGACCTGGTGTGGACGGGATCGGGCGGCACCCTGGGCGCAGCCCGGTACGCGGTTTTAACAGACGATAACGGAACTGAAGCAGACCGGGAAATCTGGGCCTATTGGGATCTGGGCAGCGATCAATCTGTGTCCAGTGGTCAGACGCTGACCTTGTCGGGATTCATTCTCAAGCTGGCGGAGTAACCCCTTGGCTAGTCAAAATCCAACCTAAGATACAAGAGAGTTAGAACATGGCGCAATACGCCAGGCCGAGTTCAGACGAACAGATCGACACCGCGTCAGGCGGTAATCAGTGGTGGTCTGGTAATGGTGTGTCACAAACGGATTTGTACCAGCAGATCGATGAAGTAACCCTCGACGAGTCAGATTTCATCAGGCATAAGTCAGTGGGGACAGAAACAGCGCGCTGGTATAAAACTGGGCTTAGCACCATCTCTAAGCCTAGCGACATGTCAACGGTCAGCGCAAGCGTAACTTCTAAACGCACCAGTAGCGGCTATTCGATTACTGTTTACCTGACGTACGGATCAACAACAATAAAATTTTGGTCGATGCCTGCTGACAGCACGGCCACCACTAATGTAACTACGCTAAGCGAAGCGGAAGCCGAAGATATACAATCAGCCGCAGAGACTGCCGGGCATTCAGACTGGGAGGATTTACAGCTATGGTTTTTGGCAGATGATGACAACTCATTTAAAACCGGATTTGTTTATCAGGCATTTGTAGAAGCGGGAGATGCCGCAGAGGATGCCCCGTCGGCCAGCCACAGCGTGACAGCGGTGGCAGACCGCGTGAAAGAAACCACAACGACCGTCGGCACAGGCACTGTTTCCCTGGCTGGACCAGCGAGTGGCTTTACAGGGTTCTCGGATGTGCTGAGTGATACCAATACCACCTATTACACGATCATAAGCGGCAATGATACCGACTGGGAAACGGGCGTGGGTACGTTTAGCAGTAGCGGGGACACCCTAGCCAGGACCACGGTACTAAGCAACAGCGCAGGCACTACCGCAAAGATTAGCCTGACAGGCACCAGTACCGTTTTCTGTAGCTACCCAGCAGCGGAGGCAATCCACGGTATCGGCAGCGGCGGCCGGATGGTCCAAACAAGTAGCCAGACATTGACCGATGGCAGCTACGATGTGATCACATTTGATACCACGAGCGCGCCGGGTTTCAGTGTTGGTTCAGCGGTGGAGATGGACACGAGTAATGACAAGATCATCTTGAAGAAAAAGGGGCTGTATTTCCTGTCGGGTCACGTTTACGCAGAAGATGCCAGCGCCAGCAGTTACCCGGTGATGTGGCTGGGCATCGGGACAGGGACCGGAATAGGTGACGCTTTTGTGATGAACCAGGTTGAGGCGACGAATTACGAGTACATATATAACGATATTAGCGCATTGTATTACGTCGCTACACCAAACCAGGATATTTACCTGGGCGCATATGTCGTGGGCGACGGTTCCAGCGGCCTCGAAACAGACCCCAGCAGCAGCCGGCGCAAGTGTTCGTTTTCCGCGTCTTACATTAGGTGACATTATGGCCTCGATACCCTGGCAGCCGGGTGAAAATGTGCACGCCCTGATCAAAATACTAGGTACCGACCAGGTGCCGAGCTATTACGATGGTACGTTAACCATCGACGTAGACCAGGGCGCCCTGGACGCCGCGTTTACGGAATACGAGGCCAACCGGGAACAGCATGTGCTCACCCCGATCCGGGAACGTAAACAGGCATCCCTGAGAACGCAGGCCTATAAATATATCTGCGCCCGATACCCGCAAGAGCGGCAGGCCCTGCTACATGCCCTACTAACCGAGGCGATTATCGACGGCCGGCCTAACCGCGCTAATTACCTGCGCGGCCTCTTAAACTGGATAAAAGAAGTGACAGCAGCCCAGATCCAGGCAGAGCACCAGGTCAGCCAGGCGGCTGATATCGAGGAAATAAAAGCAGTACAGATTGACCTGGAAGCACTCGGGCCAGCAGATCCAGGTGTAACGGTAAAGGGATCCCTAGAGATCCAGGACTAGGCCAAATGTTTGCTTACGGTGCCTTTTCGGAATTGCCATTTTCAGCCCTGCCGGCTGTTGCGGCTGATAGTGTAACCGTATCGGATAAGGTGGCCAGCGCCACGGCCTCAAGCGTGGCGGGTAGCGTCACCCTGGCCAGCGTCAGTGTGTCTGGTAAGACCGCCAGCGCCACCGCGTCTAGCGTGGCCGGCAGTGCCAGCTTGGCGGGGTCCGCGAGTGTAGCCGGTAAGATCGCCAGCGCCACTGCCTCAAGCGTGGCCGGCAGTGCCACTACAGGCAGCATCACGGTTTCCGGTGGGGTTGCGAGTTCAACATCGTCCAGTGTTGCGGGCACGATCGCCCTGGCGAGCGTCAGTGTCTCTAGTAAGATCGCCAGCGCCACTGCCTCAAGCGTGGCTGGCAGTGCCAGCTTGGCGGGGTCCGCGAGTGTAGCCGGTAAGGTTGCGAGCGCCACTGCCTCAAGCGTGGCGGGTAGCGTTACCCTGGCGAGCGTCAGTGTCTCCGGTAAGACAGCCAGCGCCACAGCCAGCACCAGGCGGGGAGCGCTTATTGTAGACCCTCCCCTGGAGATCATGGTGGCGGCGGCGGTAGCCAGTGCCAGCGCGATAGGTGGTACGGTAACCATCGCAGGGGCAGAGGCAGGTATTGAGTACTCGATCGGGCTTAATCGCCTGCACTACCAGGGGGCAGGGCGCACCCAGTACACCACAGCAGCCAACAGGCTGCACTTAAAAACAAAAGGCCGCACCCAGTACAGCACAGCAGGGCGCGTGCATTATCAACTGGAGAACGACTAGATGGCAGCTAATCAAATCAGGCACAAGCACGCATCTGAGACACGCACTATCAGCGTGGATTACACCGATAAGCTGGACGTGGGTGAGAGCCTAACAGGCACGCCCACCATAGCAGAGGTGACCACAACAGACCTGACCATATCAGGGGCACAGCTCAACAGTGGGTCACTCACAATCAATAACGAGACAGTAGCAGCGAGTAAGGCAGTACAGTGCCAGGTAGCAGGTGGGACCAGTGGCAGCACCTATAGTATCAATATCACAGTGAGCACGGACGCTACCAGCCCAGGGGCTCAGACGTTCGTGGATACGATTAAGCTGGAGGTACTGTGAGCCCATGCCCCATGCTGCCCCTACATGCTGCACCGTATGCAACCGCCGCACCTGCACCTGTGAGCGTACCAGGCAGGACACCAGGCCGAGTGCTCACGCGCGCGGTTATGATCGACGGTGGCAGAAGGTGAGGGCACGCTACCTGGCCCAGCATCCAATGTGTAACCACTGTAGTACAGAGACGCGCCCGGTCGTGGCTACCCAGGTTGACCACGTGATACCACACAAAGGAAACCGCGCATTGTTTAACGATCCAGGCAACCTGCAAGGGCTCTGCCATAGCTGCCACAGTAAGAAGACACTGCAAGAGACAAGAGCAGGAAGCAGCAGGCAGCAGGGGGGAGGGGGGGTCATTTTCTGACACCGGATGCCAGAGAAGACCATTGACAGACGTTGACGTTTTTTTTACCGTAATTTCCCACTTTACCAGGACTACCATGACAGCAGGCAGACCACGAAAACCAACGGCCATTCTCAAGCTAACCGGGGCTTACCGCAAGCACCGGCACGCCGATAGACCGGATGAGGAAATCGCCCTGGCATCTGGGGAGCCAGTGAAGCCGCGCGGCATGACAGCGGAGGGTAAATGGTGGTGGAAGCAGACGGTGGAGAGTATGCCGGCAGGCGTCTATGGAAAATGCGATAGCGCGTTGCTCCACCAGGCAGTTGATTGGTGGTGTATGTACAAGCAGGCTAAGCAGCAGGGCGATGATGTAGCTATGGCCAGGGCCACGGATCGATACGTGGCACTTTCTACTAAGCTAGCCCTGGGCCCGGTGGAGCGGACGCGGCTACAGTTTGCCGATGGCCAGAAACCTAGTGAGATCCTGGGGAGGGAGCGCGCGTGAGTAAACATAAACCGAAGAAACCACCGGCCCGGCTTATGATCGATGCAGCCGATGAGCGCGCCAAAGATAACGGCTGTTTATATGACCAGTCGAGGGTGGATCACGTTCTAGACTTTATCACGGGCCACCTGCGGCTATACGAGGGGGAGTACGCCGGGCAGCCAGTGGAGCTAATGAAGTGGCAAATTGAATTAATCGAGCGGCTCTTTGGCTGGGTCCGATACAGCGACGACTGGGGCCGCTATATCAGGCGGTTTAATAAATGCAGCCTGTGGGTACCTAAAAAGAACGGTAAAAGTCCCACGTGTGCCATGATCGGCCTGTACTTACTTGTCGCAGATGGTGAGCAGGGGCAGAAGGTATTTAGCGCCGCCAAGGATGGCCGCCAGGCGGGCATCATGCACGCCCACGCCCGCCACATGGTGGAGCAGTCCCCGATTCTCAGCAAAGAACTAAAGATAAATAAAAGCAGCGGCCGCATTTACCACGAGCGCAGCCGCAGCACCTACGACGTACTGGCCGGGGATAATATCGCCAGCCAGCACGGCCATAACGGATCAGTAATCATCGACGAGGTGCACGTGGTTAACCAGCGCCTGGCCAGGGTCCTGGAGTTTATGGGCGCCAGCCGCAGCGAGCCTATCCAGTTTGAAGCCTCCACCGCCGGCAATAATCCCGAGGGCTACGGGAAAAAGCAATTTGACTACGGCCAGGCGGTAGCCGAGGGCATGATATTTGATGATTCGTTCCTGTTTATCAATCACAGCGCCCCCCAGGCAGCCACAGATAAGCAGTGTGGCCAGGTTACCACCTGGAAGAAAGCTAACCCCTCCTGGGGCGTCACGATTAAGCGGGCAGAATTTGAGCAGAGTTATAAACGCGCCAAGCGATCTATTCCTGATTTTACATCATGGAAACAGCTACGCTTAAACGTCTGGCAATCGTCGGCCAGCCCCTGGCTACGTAAAGCCGACTGGGAAAAGTGTAAAGAAGATTACACAGCAGCCGACCTGGCCGGGCAGGAATGTTTCCTGGGCCTGGATCTATCGAGAACGCGGGACATGACAGCGGCCGTGCTGGCCTTTAGGGACGATGATACCTACCGCCTACTTCCCTATTTCTGGCTGCCAGAAGATACAACCAAGGATCACGCAAACGCCCACAGCTATACAACCTGGCACGAAACCGGGCACCTGGAACTGACGGCCGGTAACGTCCTGGATTATTCCGTGATAGAGCGCCGGATAGCGGAGCTGGCCGAGCAGTTTAATATAGCCGAGGTGGTTTATGATCCCTGGAGCGCGGAAGAATTAACCCAGCGGCTGGAGCTGGAACACGGGATCCCCCGCACTAAGTTTAAGCAGACCATTACCAGTTTCGCGGCGCCCACCGCTGAAATGGAACGCATGGTTCTAAATGGAAACCTGAAACATAACGATCACCCGATCCTTTCCTGGCAGGCCCTGCACACCCAGGTCAAAGCCGACAACAACAATAACCAGCGACCCGTAAAACCACCCAACGCAGACCCAAAAAAGATAGATGGTATCGTGGCCGCCATCATGGCCATATCTCGCGCCATGAGTGAAGACGGCTCCCCCACACTCCGCTATTATGAAACCAACGAGATAGAATTATTATGACTAACATTATCGACCCACAGAACAACACAGAAACCCGCGCCCTGGAAAACCCAAACATCCCGCTAGGATCGCCCCTGGTATGGAATGAGGTTTTTGGAGATGCCAGCACCGAGGCGGGCGAAGCGGTAAGCCCGCGCCGCGCCTTGAGCTACTCCCCGGTGTGGCAGGCGGTTAATTTAATCAGCGGCGACGTCAGCAAGCTCCCGTTAAACGTCTACAAGCGGCGGCCCGACCTGGGAGAGCGTGGCCGTGAGATCGACACCAGCCATCCAGCTCACCACCTGATCAGGCACAAAGCAAACCCAGCAATGGCCGCCTATAAATTCTGGCGCCGGATGATGACCCACGTTTTGATATGGAACAACGCCTACGCGCTAATCGATTATAAAAACGGCCGCCCGGTGGGCCTGCTGCCCTTGTTACCGGATCGCACCATGCCCCAGATCCAGGACGATGGATCAATCGTATTTATTACCGAGATAGGCGGCGAGCTGCACGGGTTTGCGGCAAGCCAGGTTCTGCACCTGGAAGGGATCAGCATCTACGGTGATGCCGATTGTGAGCTGGTGTATAAAGCGCGAAACAGTTTCGCCCTGGGCCTGGCTGCTGAAAAATTCGCCAGCCGTTTCTTTAAGAACGGGGCCAGGATCGGGGGAGTGCTCGAGGTTCCCGCTGGAATGACTAAGCCGGCAGCGGATAACCTGGAAACAGGTTTTCGTAAAACCTACGAGGGCGTGGGGAACGCATTTAAGACTGTGATATTGCGCGAGGGTGCCAAGTTTCATACCGGCCAATTTACCCCAGAACAAAGCCAGCTAGTAGCAGCCCGCCAGGAACAGGTAAGAGAAGTGGCCCGGTGGTACAACCTGCCGCCCCATAAACTGGGTGATACCCAGGCAGCCACCAGCTATAACAGCCTGGAACAGGAAAATAGATCGTATCTAGATAGCTGCCTATCGGCCTGGCTTTATACGATTGCCAGCGAGTGCTATCTAAAACTGTTAACCACCGAACAGCAGGATAGAGACACGCACTTTATTGAGCACAATACCGGGGCCTTGATTGCTGCGGACATAAAAACACAGTATGAGGTGGGCCGCATGGGTATCGAGATGGGCGTGTTAAGCCCTGACGAATTCCGCGCCATGCAAAACCAGAACCCGCGCGCCGATGGCCTGGGGGGTAAGTTCTTAAAGCCCCTAAACATGAGCTTTGCAGATGAGCAAGAAGAAGAAGAAGACCCGCAGGATGCAGCCGACGCGGCAGCGGTAGCCGAGATCCTGGAAGAAACCGAGCCAGAAGATGACCAGGCAGAAGAAGCCGCCCGCGCCGCCCTGGATAACGCGCTGGCCGCCGCCATGGAAAAGACCCTGGGCACGGTTAACCGCTGGGCCAGGCAAAAGAAGCCGGCCGCGTTTGTTAATCACGTGGATAACCGCCTGGATGAGCAGAAACAGCCATTCCTGGCCCGGATCGGTGATTCCTTGGCCGTTTTTGCTGCCCTAAAGGGTGGTAATAGCGACGAAATAGCCGAAAAAGTGGCCTGTAGATGGCTTGAAATCGTCCAAAAAGAGCTAAATCAAGCCCTGGAAAGCACCACGGCCGAGGATCTGAAAGAAGCCATCACCGCCAGGACCGACCAACTAACGACCGAAAAAACCAACCTTTGGAGTCTAATCGATGAGAATTGCTAACGATAAACAGGTGAGAATCGAAAAACGAGATGGCCAGGCACCTAAAATCGTCGGATATGCGGCGGTTTTCTACCGGGCCGAGGAACCCGGTACCCAGTATGAGCTTTACAGCGGGCACGTGGAGCGGATCCAGCCAGGAGCCTTTAAGCGGGCCATTGAGCAGGCCGACGATGTGCGCGGGCTGTTTAATCATGAGCCATCGCAGATCCTGGGCCGTACCAAGAGTGGCACCATGCGATTGAGCGAAGATGAAACGGGCCTGCGCTACGAGATCGATGTGCCAGATACCCAGGTAGGGCGCGACGTAGTAACCAGCATCGAGCGTGGCGACGTAACCGGTAGCAGCTTTGCCTTTTCTGTGAGTGAAGGGGGCAGCGAGATCAGGAAAGACGGCAAGCTCACGGTGCGAGAAATAACCGGCGTGGATCTTTACGACAGCGGCCCGGTAACCTATCCGGCCTATGATGCCACCACGACGGGCCTACGGGCAATCGATGGCATCGATGAAGCCCGCGCAGCATTTGAGCAGTTTGAAAAAGACCAGGCAGCGGTACAGGTAAGAGCGCGGCTAATTGCTCTTGAAAACGATAAATAAAAACAGAGAATAACAGTAACGAATCAAAGTCTAGGCGAAACGCATAAGCGCGGTAGCTGCGGACGATTACTCATTTTGTAATCGCCAGCGGCACCGCGTTTTCTTTTTGCGCCACTGCTGGCCCGAATCATGGAGAGAGCAGCAATGGCAGACCAATACAAAGAGTTGCAAGAAAAACGTAGCGCCCTGGCAGCCGAGATCAAGGATCTGGCAGGAACCCAGGAGGAATGGAACAGCGAAGACCGCGCCAAGTGGGACGAGGTCAACGCAGCCTACGACGCCAATCAACAAGAGCTCACAGCGGCAAAAGAAAAAGCAGACGTGGCCGCCCGCGCTGCACAGATCGAAGCCGCCAAGGATGAGCAGACGTTCCAGCAGAAGCGAGAACGCAAGGCAGAGCGACGGCCAGAGATCACCGAGGAAACCCGCGCGCTGGCTTTCCAGGCGTGGGCCCGGAACCAGAACGGATTCTCCCTGGAAGATAAGCACGTCGAAGCCGCCCAGCGTTGCGGCGTAGATCCTAAGGCTAACTCTTTCGAAATTCGCCTGGCCCCTAAACCTGGCGAAATGAGCCATCACGGATTCGGGAAAGAGTTCAGAGCCCAGTCCGTCGGAACGACCACCGAGGGTGGATTTTTGGTGCCCGAGGGATTTTCCAACGAGCTCGAAAAAAGCCTGCTCGCCTTTGGTGGTCCGCGATCCGTGGCCCGCGTTATCCGCACCTCGAGCGGTAACGACATCCCGTGGCCCAAAGTTGACGATACGTCAAACAGTGGCCGCCTGTTAGCTGAAAATGCTGCCATTACGGAAACCGCGTTGACTTTCGCAAGTGTGACCCTCGGGGCCTATAAGTACTCCAGTGATAGCGTGCTGGTTTCAGCGGAATTGATGCAGGACTCCTATTTCGATTTAGGTCGTGAGGTTGGCGCCATGCTGGGCGAACGCCTGGGGCGCGTAGAAGCTACCTACTCGACGACCGGAACAGGATCGAGCCAGGCAGAGGGTGTAGTCACGGGGGCCAGTGCCGGCGTGACGGCTGCAAGCGCTACGGCAATCGCAGCGGACGAGCTGTTCGAGCTAGTCCACAGCGTAGACCCGGCCTATCGTAACAGCAGCAGATTCGGCTGGATGATGCACGATAATATTCTGTTGGCCTTGCGTAAACTCAAGGACGGAAACGACCAGTACCTCTGGCAAGAAGGTATGAGCGCGGGCGAGCCGGATCGGTTGTTGGGTCATCCCATCACGATCAACCAGGATATGGCCTCCAGCGTAGCCACGGAAAATATCACGGTACTGGTGGGCGATTTTAGTAAGTTCATTATCCGTGATGCGGGTAGCATCCGCATGTTCCGACTCGAGGAGCGGTACCGTGATAATGACCAGACTGGCTTTGTCGGGTTTAAGCGCTCAGATTCCAAGGTGCTTAACTCTGCTGCCATTAAGAAACTGACCCAGGCGTAACTTATGCCGTTAGTTAAATTGCTCTGTTCGTTTGCCGGCAACGGCTTTTACCACGAAGTGGGTGAAGTGCTCGAAGTCGACAGCGACACAGCAGCGCGTTATATCGAGCGTAGCCTGGCGGAGCCAGTGAGTGAGCCGGAAACGGCCACCCTGGCCCCGCCTCTACGCGCAACGCGCAAGAAGCCAAGGAAACGCCCAGCCAGGAAGCAAAAGAAATGACTCACACTGCGACCGGATACGGACTGTCCGAAGTCACGGCCCCGACAGCCGAGCCGCTCCAGGTTAGCGAAGTGCGCCGCCACCTGGCCCTGGATGACTCCTACTATGATGACTACCTATCCAGCCTGGTGCAGGTAACCCGCGCCCAGGTAGAGGCGCACACGCACCGCCAACTGGTGACGGCCACCTATGATCTAAAACTGGACGCGCTACCGGCCGGCCAGCAGACCCTCGCCATACCCCACGGGCAGCTCCAGAGTATTACGAGCATCACTTACATAGACACCGCCGGAGATAGCCAGACGTGGAGCAGCGCCAATTATGACGTATCGACCGCCAGGGAACCGGGCACAATCCGGCCGGCCCACGGTGAAGTATGGCCAGCGGCCCGCGTGCAGCAGGAAGCGGCCACGGTTCGTTTCGTCTGTGGATACGGGGGAGCCGGCGCAGTACCCCAGGCCATTAAGCAAGCCATGCTGCTGCTGATTGGTCATTACTTCAACAACCGCGAACAGTCCATCGTGGGCGTGACCGCCTCAGAGATTCCCCAGGGGGCAGCGGCCCTGCTGGCACCATTTGTACTTGGAGATTCCTTTACATGGTACGGGCAGGAAAATTAAGGCAACGCATCCATATCGAGCAAAGCACGCAATCCGCAGACGCGGCCGGGCAGCTGACCGATAGCTGGGCGAGCGTGCGCGAGTGCTTTGGGCGCGTTGTGGATGTGTCTGCCCAGGAAACATTTGGCGGGAGCCAGGTACAGGCGGATGTGACCAGCCTGGTTATCATCCGCTACCCGCAGGCGGGACCGTTTCCCACTCCAGAAATGCGCGTGGTTTACTACGACGGCGACACAGCGCGGACTTTGAATATAGAGAAGGTCCAGCGCCGCGATGAGCGGCAAGGCCTGCTCTGGCTACACTGCACGGAGGCGCTATAGTGACCGTAGGCGACAAAATCCACTCCAGGCAGGCTGTAGAAATGCTTGGAATAGAAAAGATGTTCAAGCAATTCGACGCACTCCCAGCCACGTTGCAGCGCCGGGTGTTACGCCAGGCGATCACCGCCGGCGGTACAGCAGTGGCCAGGGCGATACGTAAAGCGGCGCCCAAGGGGGAGACAGGCAACCTTAAAAAGGCAGTTAAAAAGAAACCATCGAGCAAGTGGCGCAGAAGTCGGGCACTGTCAGCATTAGGCGTTATCGGTACAGCGGTGGGTCACGACTGGAATATAGGCCCCCATGCACACCTAGTTGAGCATGGCCACAAGGCGATCTATTGGGGCAAGGCGAGCGCCGACCGCGTCCCCGCTGTGAATTATTTTTACAACGCAGTCCGAAGGGTGAAGGGCGAAGTTCGCAGCAAGATAACCGCGAAGGCAAAAGCCGCGCTACCCAAGGCAATCATAAAAAGCCTAGTACCCAAGAAGAAAAAATAGATGGCAAATACAGGCAGTAATATAAGAACCTATTTAATGACAAAGTCTGCAATCACGGACGTAGTCAGTACGCGCATGCGCCCGGATGTCCTGGCCCAGAGCGACAGCCTGCCGGCCATGACCTACAGCGAGCTGTACACCAACCATCTCCACACGATAGGAGCGGCCGCAGGTATCGAGGATTGCATGTTAGAAATCATGTGTTATAGCACAACACGCGCGCAGGCAGACAGCCTGGCCGACCTGGTACGGCAGCAGCTCCAGGGATACCGGGGCACGGCCGGCAGCGTGGAAGTAATCAGCAGCCAGCTGGACGATACCGGGCACGGCTACGAACAACCGACCGACGATAGCGACAATGGAAAATACATAACCGCGCTGCGGTTCAGGATTCACGTACATGAAACCATCCCCACATTTTAGGAGAAAATAAACATGGCAGACACAGGCAATGGTGCGACACTGACACTCGGAACCCAGGGCGGAAGCTACGATATAGTTTCTATTACCGGGCTGGAGGTTACTAAGGAAGTAATCGAGGTAACGAAGCTGGCCGACACGGGGCGGAAGCGATTTATTGCAAACGACCTGGCCGAGATTGGGGAAATCACTGTGACCGCGTATAGCGATTGTGGGGTACCGAATATCGCCTATGACTATGGCGCTGATATCGATGAGAGCGTCACGATCACCTACCCGCAGGCGCCAGGTGGAAGCACAGGCGGCACCGTGGTTTTCGGTGGTCGCCCGGTCAGCGTTAAAAGCGCAGACGCGGAAAACGGGGAAGTCATGCTGGTGGAGTTCACTCTAAAGGGCACGGGCAACTCCGCAGGTTTTACCTTTACATCAGGTAGTTAATGTTTGTGGTTACGTTTGAAGATCACCCGGCGCGGGAAATCGTAGAAGGCCAGGCAGTGCCGGCGGTTCCAGATCAACGCATGATCCGCGTTAACGGGGACCACGCCGGTTACTGCGGGATCGTGGCGGGAGCGCCGGTGAGCATGATAAGGCGGTATCCCGCAGATGTTATGCAAGAAGTGGTGGCTGCTGTGGCGGAGGCATACGGCAAGCCATCGGTTATTTCCATGCCTCCAGACCTGGGAGCGTTTGAGGGATGGCAGTAGCAACAAGGGAGAAACTGTTTGCATGTACGCGGCGCCGGTATCGAACGGAAACGATAGGCGGCCTGGATTTCACATTCCAGAGCCTTACCGAGGCCGAGAAAAGTAAGTTTGAAAAACAGGTGTTAAACAAGCAGGGATCGGTCAAGGATGACAGTCGGCGGAGATTGCTCGTCTTATCCCTGGTGGATGCCAAGAGCAAGCAACCTTTGCTGGACGATGCCGACATCGTCGAGCTTGGCAACCTGGACGGAGCGGTAACGAGCCAGCTGTTCGATATCGCGATGGAGCACGTCGGGTTCTCGGATAATGAAATAGAGGAACTGGAAAAAAACTCACAAAAGACGACCGGCGGCGGTTCGCGTTCCGCCTAGCGCGCGTTGTCGGTACCTGGGATGTGGACGGTTTACTTGATGAAATACCAGCGGAATTATTTACTGAATGGATCGCGTATTACCGCGTTGAGCCGTTTGGGGATGAGTGGTTACAAACCAGCTATATATGCGCGATTGTCAGAAACCTTTTGGCTACCAAGGAAAGCGAGTTGATCGACCTGGATTATTTTGTTCCCACGTTTACAGAAAAACAGAAGCGGCCGCCGCGATTTGATGCGAAAGCACACGAAGCGAAAATGGCAGCAATGTTTAAGAAGGCATAATTCACATGGCAAACCTTGGCAGTCTCGTTGCGACGATCACCGCGAATACCAAGCCATTCCAGCAGGGAATGCGCAGGGCCAAGGGATCCCTGGGCGGATTCCAGGAGCAGACGAGCAAGTTTAATATGCGCGGCATGATCGCCAAGCTAGGCCTGGCTGCTGCGGCCTTTGCTGGGATGCGCGCGGCGGTGGCCCAGGTCAAGCAGCAATTAACAGACCTGGATAACCTGGGGAAAACAGCCGACAAGCTCGGCCTCGGTGTCCAGCAGCTCGGCCAATTGCGGTTCGCGGCGGAGAAAAGCGGCGTGGCCACCGCTACGCTGGATATGGCGATGCAACGGATGGTTCGCCGCGTGAGCGAGGCAGCGATGGGAACAGGTGAGGCGGTAAAGGCCATTGCCGAATTGGGTATAAGCGCAAGGGACCTGGCTGGGCAAAGCCCAGATGAGCAGATGCGCACGTTGGCTGATGCGCTAAAGAGCGTGGAGAGCCCGGCGGACCGGGTGAGGATCGCTATGAAACTCTTTGATAGCGAAGGGGTGGCGCTGGTAAACATGCTCAAGGATGGTTCTGCCGCCCTGGATGAGCAGGGCGCGGCCTTTGATCGACTGCACGGCAAACTGTCCAGGAGGGACGTGACAGCAATCGAGGCAGCCAATGACGCGTGGGCGGACTTGAAAATAGCGATTAAGGGAACCTTGGCCCAGTTTACCGTGGCGATTGCACCCGTTCTCACACTGCTGGCGAAGTTTACAACCGGCGTGGTAACCGCCGGCAGAGCAGTGTGGCGCGCATTTGGTAGGCTATTTGGCCTGGAGTCCAATAGCGTAGACCTCGCAGAACGAAAGCGGAACGAACAAGAGAAACTCGCAAAGCAACAGCAAATCCAGGCGGACGCAGCGGCGAAACAGTTAGAACAAGAAAAGCAGATCCTGGCGGCCAGGCAAAAGCAGGCCGATGAAATGAAACGCCAGGGTGAAGCTGTGCGCCGCCAGTTCTTAACACCCCAGGAGCGACTCCAGGAACGCGTGGCCGACCTGGACCGCCTGGTAAACGCCGGCGCGATCAGTTGGCAAACATATGAGCGGGCACTGGCCGGCGCGGTAAAGAACCTGCGGGAATCCAACAGCCAGCAGGACAAACTAGCAAGCCGCCAGGGGATCGCCGCCGCCAGGCGGGGAACCACCGCAGCCTACAGCGCAGAACAATCAACGCGGCGCGCCATGCAGGGAATGAAAGATGCCCAGCAGCGCCAACTAGCAGAGCAAAAGAAAACAAACCAGATACTCAACCAGATTAAGGCGAATAACCTGGGCGGAAAAAAGGATCTTAAGGTGGTGAACCTATGACATTCGTTAGCAGCAGCATTATACGCGACGACTGGCAAGGGACCAGGACGTTCGGAGAAACTGTGCCGGAATTCCAGGTGCAGTGGCTCGTTGAGGTCAGCAGTAAAACGGATGGGGCCGAGTACGTTTTGAATTTCTGCGGCCTACCACTGCCCGGCCAGCCGTACCTTGCTGGGTCGGACGTTAACGGCGAGGCCATTTGCAAGAGCGTCACGGTCAGCCCGATAGCCGAGAAATACTGGCGGGCCACGGTGAGCTATGGTCCCCCGGATGAGGATGAAAACGACAAGCTCGACGAGGAAAACAAGCCGACCGAGGACGTTGGGCTGGAGGGGGTCGAGGTGCAGATGGGCCTGGTCCGGATGACCAAGCCAGCGGTTCGGGGCATGTACCTGGGCCAGCATCAGGGTATAGGTTTTATCCCGCGAAGCTGGCGCGGCGGCCCCCAGGTTAAACCAAACGCGGCCGACCTGGGCGTGGGCAACGGGGACGCCATCACTAACAGCGCCGGCGCGGCATTCGATCCTCCCGTGGAAATTGACTACAGCCGGATCGTCGTGAATATCAGTAAGAACGAAAAGAATTTCAACGCGAACAAGGTGCTTGCTTACAACGACACAGTGAACCTAGACGCGATCAACCTGCGATTTCGTGGTTTCAAGCTCGATATAAAACCACTCACAGCCAAGATGCAGAGCATTAGCGCAGCGCGGCGGATCAAGAACGGCAAGGTGTACTGGCGCGTCAGTTATGAATTCCACGTGGACGACCATTTTGGCTGGCGCGTGGAGCTGCTGGACCGGGGCTACAGCCGCAGCGGATTATGGGACGCGGACAATGAGGCCTGGCTAAAGATCAGTTTGGACCCGAGCAAGAACAGGCACTTACCCGCCAACAAGCCGATCACGGACGATAACGGATTCAGTGCGAACGAGCCGGTGCTACTGGACGGGGAAGGGATGCCGCTTAAGGCAGGCCAGGATCCCTTCTTCTTGCATTATGGCGTCTACAAGGAAATCAACTGGGCCCCACTTAAACTCAACGATATAGGATGGATGTTCTAAAATGGCAGATAAAATATGGCTGGGCACCGACAGCAGTAGCCCGACGGACTTTAACACGGCCGCAAACTGGAGCCCGAGCGGGGTTCCATCCTCGTCGGATAATGTCCGACTGGTCGCAGCCTACAGTAACAATATGGCAGGCTATAACGCGAGCGCGATCACGCTGGCGGATTTTATCGTGGAAGAAGGATACACGGGCACCATTGGAGATAAGACGACGGATCTACAGGTTAACTGTACTTATTTCCAGTTCGCCGGATCGGGCGCGGCCTATATCGACCTGGGGAGCAGCAGCGTTTCCCCTCGTATCATCACGACCGGCGGCAGCGCCGGCACCGGCCAATACAGCCTCTACTTGATCGGCACCGGAATTGCCACCCTTAGTATCGAGGGTGGCAGCGTGGGTGTAGCTGCCATGCATGGCCAGGCCAGCACGGTTACTACCATTCGGCAGCGCGGCGGCAGCGTGAAGGTGGGAGCCGGCGCCACCCTTACTAATTTTACCAGCTACCAGGGGAGCGGGTTGGTAGCAACCGACGTCACCACAGCAAAACTCTATGGTGGCACGCTCACCACGGCAGAGCAGGCGGCTATCACGACCGCCACCATAGAAGCCGGCACCCTGGTGCACAATGGAACCGGGACGATCACGACGGCGAACATTAACGGCGGTGAGCTGGACCTGGCCCGCACTGGCGCAGGGCGGACGGTTACCACCCTGAACCTAAACCCAGGTGGCGGCCTTAAGTACGATCCCGATGCGATCACGATTACTAATAACAGTGAATCCGACGCGCCGATTAGTATTATTACCAGCGCTCTTTAATAGGCGGGCCGAAACGTGACCGATGCTTATGCGCTAAGTCGCCAGAGCGTGGACAAGATCAAGCAGGACCTGGAACGCCTGCGGACCCAGGTAGCTAACCTGGATCATGGGCGTCTACGCGCCGCGCACAAGGCGCCACAGCGGGACGATTACCTAGTTGCGAAAGCCGGGGGCACGGTAGCAGCCCGATCTGGTTCCACGTTAACGAGTGGCATTTTCACCATCCAGGATGTGAGCAACACGGGCGCGCTCAGTGATAGCGCCAGAACTGAGACAGCATGGAACCTTGGAACAACTGCCATCACGAGCGGCGAGTTTGTGCCGATTGAGCGCGATTACCGGACGGGCCGGTGGATAGCACGCGCGCCGGGTGGGGGAACGTCGGTCAATATTGCCTACGTCATTGCAGTAGAAAACTGGCAGTATAGCACGACGTTTCCGAGTGCCGGCGGTGGGATGGCATGGGTCAGCGTAAAAAAAGTTGATCGGGACGGCACAGGTTCTACGGGCTCAGCATTCGATTGTTGGTTACCTGTCCCCCCTCACATGGATCCGAACGTTATAGAGGACCAGGTCTTTTGCGCTGCTGAGTTTGCGGATCAGAGCGATGGTGAAACTAGCTGGGCGGCGATATCAGACGTGAGTGATTTGGCTGTTGGCTCCGTTAAAATGATGACGGGCAACACACCAACTGCTGCCCAGGGCTGGGTTCCACTGGATGGAAACCAGGACACGACAAAGACCGCCGATGGTAATGCCGTGGACATGGACGGCAGGAGCCCACTAGCTACGGCGGTGGGTACCCACGGCGGCGACTTAAACCCGAGCGACCAGACTAGCGCGGAAGAGGTCAGCATTAATATCACAGGATCCAGCGTAACAACGGGGAGCAGTGAAACCGGGATAGAGGGCACTAGCAGCGAGCCGGCTGGGTCTATCACGGTTACGACCGAGGAATTAATGCACGACAGCGGCGGACCAGATACCACAACCGTCGTCACCGATGTCACGGATGACGGGTTCGAGCACGCGCATGAGCTTGCAGATCCCGGCCACACGCACGCAGTCAGCGGGACATTTACGGGAACGGCGGACTCGCACCGGCATGATATTGAGCTGCACCCCTGGTGTGGCATTTATTTTTATGAGCGAATCGACAATTCTGGGGTATGACAAATGGACTTAGACTTCGCGCAATTACTCGATGGCAATAACCCGTGGCTCTACATGGCAGCGGGCATCCTCATCCTGCTGCTGGCCAGGAATAACAAGGATGGGCAGCTATCCAACATCCTGGTCAGCATCTTGCAGCAACTGTTAAACGCGCCCGCGCCGGTCGACATTAAGAGCAGCAAGGCGGACCGGGCCCAGGTCCTGGTTGAGCTGGCCGAGCATTGCCGAAGCTGCGGCGATAACATGATGGCGGATCAACTCATTGGCAGCATGGCGGCAATCGTCAAGGAGCCCAATGATCAAGGCAAATAGAGAACGCCACGAGCGCCGACTGGAACGGCTCCGCGAGCGCCGCGACTGGAAAAAAGAAAAGCCCAGGCCACTGAACGACCTGGTGCGCAGCACCACCGGCCTGATCAAGTGGCTGTTGCTACTGGGCGGCGCGATCTACCTGTTTTTACATGGCAATGGACTCTTGCACCTGGTGACAAAATGAAAAACAAGCCGCTCTACATTTTATTGACCGTAGTCCTGGTGGCGGGGAGCCTGGACCGATCAGCACGGCAGGACCAGCGCCACGCGGTCCTGGCGGACATCTGCCAGGCCTTTGCCTATAACCTGGACATGGATGGCCGCCTGGCACAGCCGCGTATCATCACCGCCGGGGATGTGGGCCGCCTGTTCGACCAGTTTGGTGAGCGCAGCACACTCGGGATCAGCTATAAGCAATACTTTCCTGATTTCTTTAAGAGGCTGGGGGACGAGTTGGCGCAAGCGGCAGGGGGCGGCACGGAGGCGGCCGCTGCGCCGCTCACCCCGCAACTGCGCGAGCAATTCGTCAAGATCTTCCTGGATGCCTCGGACCGGATCCCCTAGTGCCTGGCCAGGGGTGGCACCCACAGCCGGATAAGACCGACATATTCGCGGCGCGGATCCCGGCTGGTCGTCGGACCCAGCTCGGGAACCTGCCCTATAACCTGGATGCGAGCGTGTACCCATTCCGCGCCCTGGCAAAATGCCTCGAGGGAAGCCAGCACGTTGTAGGCGGAACGCTCCAGGCGCTAAACCAGGGGGATTATGGATCATGCACGGGTTTTGCAGGCAGCCGGGCAGCGGACATCACGGCCGCCTGTGATGTGGTGGTGCGCGGCGAGCCGGAGCGGTGGCCCCGTGATGAGCGAGGTGTGCCAATTATCGCGAGCCCTGATTACGTCTATGGCGCCAGCCGCGAGGTGAGCAACACCCTGGGCCGGTGGGAGGGGAGCTACGGGGGCGCGGTCGCCCAGGCACTCCAGTTATATGGCACATGCCACATGAAAAAATACGGCCGCATCGACCTCGGCGAGTATTCACCACGGCGCTGTCGGCAGTGGGCCCAGCGCGGTATCCCGGAGTCGATCCGTAAGGCCGCCATGCTTCACCCATTCCTGACTACCGTGCGCGTTGAGAATGTGCACCAGGCGGTTGCCTTGACGCAGAATGGTTATGGTTTTTTTATTTGCTGCGCCCTGGCGTGGAGCCGGGAACGGGATGCAGACGGATTTGCGAGGCGCGTCCGCCCTGGCTGGAGCCATGCCCAGGTTGCAGGACTTGGTTACATTTCGATAAAACGCGGGCGGCGCGTGCGGCGGGGATTCCTAATCCAGAACAGTTGGGGCCGGTGGAACAGTGGCTCCACGGGCACAGTGCATGATATGCCGGTCGGCGCGTACTTTATCGGATGGCACGATATGGAGGTGGCGCTACGGAGCGGCGATTGTTACGCCCTGGCAGATTACCAGGGATTCCCGGCCAGGTATCAATTCCAGGAGCTGGGATGGTGAAAAGAGTAATCGGTTTAGTGCTGGTGGTCAGTTGCGGTGGATGCGCGCCGGTGGAGGATGCCACGGTGGCCAGGCACGCCGCACCGATCACCGTGGCCGAGTTGTTCCTATTTTCGCGCCGCGTGAATCCTCCCCGCGCGAGCGCAGAGCCGGCCGCAGGTGGTGCGGTGTTTCCCGCTCCCTGCCCACCGCCTGCTGGCCGGCCACATAAGAAGAAGGGATTGTTCAATGCAAGACGCCGCCGACGTTGTCAGTAACCTTGGGTTCCCGGTCGCCCTGGTCTTAATCCTGCTCGCGTTCCTGTGGCGCGCCTGCCGCTATGCCGCCCCCCTGGGGCGGCGGGTGGTCGAGCAGCACCTGGAATTCCTCGAACATACCAAGGAACACACGGCCCAGCAGACGGTAAACCTCGTTCGTCAAACCGAGCTGATCGAATTGATTAATGAAACCGAGGGGCGCCACAGCCAGGCGCTGCTGCACCTAACCAGCGCAGCAGAAAGCACGATCGATGGTGACAAGGAAGAGGCGCGGCAGTTTCTTAAGCGGATGCGAACCACCGTAGAAAAAACAGAGCCGGATCCGGTACAATAACAGGCAGCCACGGGAGCGGCCACGTTAACACACGAAGTGCCCTCCATGTTCCTTGTTGCCTTGATATTTTGCGGCCTGGTGCCCGAGCGCGAGACGACCTACCGCGTCGCCGCCATCGAGCTAAACCACGTGGTATCCATCGTGGAAACACCCGGCGGATTACCATTGGCCCAGGTTAACCTGCGCCAGCTCATTTTCTGGGAGCTGGATAGTGATGGAGAACTGCGGGTGAGGGACTGGCGCCGCCTGGACCTGGCGGCCCACCCGATATATGACCACCGCCGAGGACTCTGGAGGTGCTCCTGGGTTGATCGCGGGTGGCACAGTCGCCACGTGGAGGCGCCGGCATTCGTGGAAACATACAGCACCGACGACCCTGAGTTGCTGGACCGGCAGCACCGGCCGATCAATCACCGTAGGAGATTTTAGAAATGCAGAGGCGCGAATTAATTAAGAGTTTCCTGGTACGCTGGGGCATCGTGTTTTTCTGTGCCCTGGCAGTTACCTACCTGGTACTGGGTACCCTGGCCGCCTGCTGCCTGATCGCGCTTACGCATCGGCTGTGGCTGTAGTGGGAGAGCAGTCAGCGTAACGCGCAGGGATTTGAGGTGTGTTGCCTCATGCCACCAGGTCAGCTCGCGGGTGAGGTCGGCCAGCTCGATAAAGAAGAGCTGCTGGGGCGGTGAACCGTCAGTGGTTTCGATTTCCAGGTAGTAAATACGATCAGTCATTAATTTATCTCCCACGTATCAAAGAAAATAAACCAGATTTAGATTCAACAAGCTAACAAACGCGAGCAAGGGGGTAAACCCATCAACGGCGCTACATATGTGGAAAATGTAGTAAAAATAACACACCCGCATAGCAAGCACTTAACCAAGCAGTTTCTGCACCTCGGCCGCCAGTCGCTCATCCTGGCTTTTAGAATAATTACGCGTCATTTCCAGGGTATTGTGACCGAGCACAGCCGCCGCGCCACTGTCACCAAACTGGCTCTCCACTAGTCGCTCGTTGTGCAGGTGCCGTAGCTGGTGCGGGGTCCAGTGGGCAGAGCCGATTCTGCGCTGGACTCGCTGCACCGCATCACAGTAGCTCTTGGTGGAGAAGATTTGGTTCGATCCGGTTGCGCCCCTGCGCTGGTAGTAGTAACGCCAGCTCCTGGAGCGGGCCCGGGGTGCAGGCTCGCCGGTGAGCGTGAAGCAAGCAGTTGTCCGGTTTTGGTCAGTTCGCTTGCGCTGGATGTTAAATCCATTGCGGCGTAGGTCGCGGACCGCCGAGCCCATCCGGTTCTTGTGTTGCGCCAAATCGTGCGTCGTTTTCGGCCCCTCGATGAGCGCGTCGAGGATTTGCAGGGCGACCGGGTTGAGCGGCCGGAAGGCAAAGAAGCCTTTTTGTATGCGCTCCAGGGCCTGGGTGTAATCACCCACCAGGGTAAAGAGCGATGGACAGCGCAGCTGGGGTTTTTCGGTGCGCTGGATCGTGTAGCCCGCGCGGCGCAGCGCCTGTAGTGTGCTGGAGAATCCGACGCGGATTGCCTTGAGATCGTCGGTAGTGGCTGGGCCTTTTCTCAGTCGTTTAAGAATGGCGCGGGCGGCAGGGGTGCCGGCCGGATCGGGCCCGGTCTTCTGATCCACAAAGTGCCGCCAGCAGCGGTTGGCGCGGGGGTTAAACAGGAAGGGGTGCCCCTTATCGGGGCGGATCTTTTCGTAGTCCAGGATGGCCTGGATCGCCTGCGGCCCCAGGAACACCGCGAGAGTATGGCCCGCGTCACTTGTTTTATGTCGCTCTGGGGTATACTTCCAGACACCATGTTTTTCATATAAGGACTGATCGATATGATCCCAGCTCATGGAGCAGACGTTGGCGCTGCGCATGCCGGTAGTACTTTGAATCGTAATCATGCACGCAATCGTTGGCGGGGCGGCAGCAGCCACTGCTAGCACATCTTCGATTTTCGCCGCGTGTACCTTCCTGGGGCCTGGCACGTTCTTATGCTTTTTCGGGGTTAGTTTCTCATCCTTGTACCAGGCTTCGAGTTTCTTCCAGGTTTCCCCGGTGCAGAGATCAGCTGCGGCGCCTTTTCGAAACATCCTGACTATCTTCTGTATCTTGCCATTGATGGTCTTGCAGGAATTACCGATGGCTATTTCGGTTTCACGGGCCATCGCCAGGTGTGACGTCTTGAAATCGTCTACCGCCATATCGGCATACGGCGTCAGCAGCCGCAGTGCTAGCTTGGTGTGGGTGATTTCGGCCTGGTCGGATTCTGATTGATCTGGGCGGCCGTGGCGGCGGTCCTGTAAGATGCCAGCCATGAACATGGAGCACAACTCGTAAATGGTGCTAGCAGTCGCTACAGCAGGGCTGCGGGCTGCCTGGTCCAGGGTAGGCCGGGCCGGCACTGCCTGGCCCATTTCACGCCGCCGCCAGGCGTTGAAATCGTCCCACATTTGGACGCTTCCATACTCCCCCTTGAAGTACTTGGTTTTCCTTTTTCCGGTCTTCGCGCAGGTGGTGCGAATATAGCCACGGTTTTTCGTTTTATGTAGCTGCGGGCGCTCGGGTATGCTTTTAGTCATCGTTTCCCTCCCAGGAAAAGCTGGTGTCTTTGGGACACCATAGTAGCCAAGTGGGAGAGCCTGAGAAAGCCCCTGTTAGGGCTTAAAAGAAGAGGAAAACAGGTGCAGGCCTGTATTAAAGCCTGCTGGGGTTATGAGCCTCGCGAGCTACCGGGCTGCTCCACCCCGCGATAAGTGTTTCTTCTCCCTGGTGCAGACTTGAAACATAGTAGTTTGCACCCTCTTTTCTCCCGTAAAACGCTACAGTAATTGATCGGTAGAAACGAAACAAGACTGAATAGGAAACACCGGGAAAAAACAACGTGAAACAAAAATGGTGTCTTTTGGTGTCCGTTTGGTGTCCGGTTATTTCCCGCCTAGCTTGCGCAACTTCTCAGCCGCCAGGCACTCCTCGGCACCGCCTGCAAAGACGTGAAGCCGCCGCAACGCCTCGCGAAAATTAGCGAAGTGCGGCACATCCAGTTCCTTGATCTTGGCGGCCTTGAGCTTGTCTTCCAGGGCAGCCAAACGGGCTGCGATTTCCTCGAGTTGTTCCCTGGCCTCAGTGAAGCCTGGAGTGGCCAAGGTGGTTAGGTTTCGTCGTCCCATTT
>CEUY01018033.1_pt1 | contig 28808 bp, 27 predicted proteins | sample 361481 | NCBI WGS metagenome assembly CEUY01 (sample SAMEA2622737, study PRJEB7988) | marine metagenome | isolation source: saline water (ENVO:00002010), including | reverse complement strand
GGGCTGTTTCCCTCTCGACAATGGAGCTTATCCCCCACTGTCTCACTCCCCAGAACCATTACTGAGCATTCGTGGTTTGGATGAGTTCGGTAACTTTACAGCCCCTAGCTCAACCAGTGCCCTACCTCCCAGTAATTATCTGAAGGCTGTACCTAAATACATTTCGGGGAGAACCAGCTATCTCCGAGTTCGTTTGGCATTTCACCTCTACCCACAGCTCATCCCAGCCTTTTGCACCAGACACGGGTTCGGTCCTCCGCCCGGATATTATCCGGGTTTCAACCTGGCCATGGGTAGCTCACTCGGTTTCGGGTCTAATCCAGACAACACGTTAAGCATATTGGCAATTCAGTCATTAACTTCATTCTAATTTCAGCTGCATCTCACCCGAAGGTGATCAACGGCCAAAATAAGAACTCAGAGAATGAATTCCTCGCCGCCTAACTAACGCCCTATTAGGACTCGCTTTCGCTGCGGCTCCAGAATTTCTGTTCCTTAACCAAGCTAACTAGATTAACTCGCCGGCTCATTCTTCAATAGGCACGCAGTTAGCCTTCGTAAAGGCCTTCTACGGCTTGTAAGTCCACGGTTTCAGGTCTATTTCACTCCCCTCCCGGGGTTCTTTTCACCTTTCCCTCACGGTACTGGTTCACTATCGGTGGTCAAGGATATTTAGCCTTGGAGGGTGGTCCCCCCAGATTCCCACAGGATTCCACGTGTCCCGTGGTACTCAACAGCCTACCAAAAGTCCGTCTCCTTTCAACTACGGGGCTATCACCCTCTTTGGCAGTTCTTTCCAGACGCTTTCATCTAGAAGACGGTTTTGTAACTTTTTGCTTCTTTCTGAGGTTAAAGCAGGTAGGTGTTACAACACCAATCAGACATAGGTCCTCAGACCGTTAAGCCTGTTTGGTTTAGGCTATTCCCCGTTCGTTCACCACTACTAGGGGAATCTCGGTTGATTTATTTTCCTCGGGCTACTTAGATGTTTCAGTTCGCCCACTTACCTTTCTGATAAAAATCAGAATGTTCCGGTATGACCCGGAACTGGTTTCCCAATTCGGGAATCCCCGGCTAAGCCCGCTAGACGGCTGACCGAGGCTTTTCGCAGTCTTGCCACGCCCTTCTTCAGTCCTTGACCCCAAGGCATTCACCATGGACTCTTAATAACTTGACCCACATTGGGGCCCATGTATTAATTTTTAATGCTCTAACGACATTCAGAACATTAAATTTTTCTAACTTACAATTTTTAATAAATTAAACATGAGATAACATTTATGTTTAATTTATTGAGGTGTAATAAATTTGTTAATTCATTACAGACAGGATTAAGTTGTTAAAGTGCATAAAAAAGACGCCCGGGCCATCCCAGCCGTCCTGCTGAAAAATCTAGCTTGGCATGTTAAAAGTAAACTTACCTCACTATCTTTTCCAGACCCATAATTATATGTTTACAAAGCCCTACAGTCAATTAGATATATACATGAATTATGCATTGTTAGCCATTTAATGTTAAGTGAACTAGATCTGCTGCAAAATCCTCATTACAAGCAGCAATCAACCAAGGGACCCTATCTGTTGACTTGCTTGGATCAAACTCATATTCTTCCAGATCACCTACATTCGACACACTGTAAACTTTCACTCCAGATGCCCATGCAAAACCCAAACCAGGATCTATTTCAGTCCGTGGTTCATTAAACATCATATAAGCATTGGTTATTCCCCTAGAAAGCCAAGGGTAACTACAAGCTCCTCCATCAGTCCACATGCGAAGCGTGGGGTGATTCTCTTCTAGAGACTTCAGTAATTTAGATGATTTCGAAGTCCAGCATCGAATATACTCTGGGCTCATTAGATAGGCTGCGATAATTGAATCTCCAGATATTTTAGTCTGATTAGAAGGTCTGATAAACCTTGCATGGTCATCGGATAATGTCTCTAATTTAACTCCCTGGCTATCAGCAAAATACAACTCTTTACGGTTAATATCAGCTGCTCCAGCCCAAATTGGTTTCATTGACACCGGATCCCATACCGTCAATACTGACCACCACTCTGCGGGAATCCCTCTCATATAATGCCCTGATCCATCGAAAGGATCGCATGTAATTAAGTAATCGGTTTGATTGGTATCTCCTAAAGTGCGAGTTGAATGTTCAGAATACAACTTAACATTACATTGAGATTTTTCAATAAACGTCTCTAAGATATCTTCTGAATATTTATCTAATCCAATCTCAACATCTTCTGTTTCTTTCCGGCCAGCAACTGCACCTATCGTATTTCGGCCAACATCAGACGAATCAAGTTTAGGCACTTCAATAATAAGGTGTCTTAAATATTTATCTAAATAGCCGAAAAGTTTGTCTGTTTGAGGCATGTTTATACTAATGCTGCAATTTTATCTGCAAATTCATAAATGTACCTAGTCGTGTCTTTAGTGTCAGGAGCGGTAACAGACACAATCATGTAGTCCAATCCTGAGTCTTCAAATCTCTTTATATCGCCTATAACTTCTTGATTTGTGCCTGTCATCATTACTCTATTTCCATCTTCATATTGTCGCTCAGTCAAATCCATATTTATAGTCGTTGATGCTTTTATAGTTGAAGCATCTCGGCCCATTGAATCACATATATTAGCTAATTTATCCAATCGTTCAGATACATCATCTGGGGTAACCTTAAATGCATTCCAATAGTCACCAAATTTTGCTGTTCTTTTTAGTGCGGCATCCGTAATTCCACCTATCCATATAGGAGGGTGAGGTTTTTGGATTGAGTTGGGGAAAAATATTTTCCCAGAAATCGATGCATGCTCACCTTGGAACTCAGGAGTTGAATCATCACACGTTGCTTTATATAATTCCAAGTATTCATCCGTGAGTTTACCCCGTAATTTATAATCTACTCCCATTGCATCAAACTCTTCTGGCATCCAACCGGTTCCAACTCCTAGCTGCAGTCTTCCATTTGATAAAACATCGATTGTATTTAACATTTTGCTATTCAATAAAGGGTGCCGAAATGGTAAACATAAAACACTAAAGCCAATGAGGACTCGCTTAGTTAATGCTGCTGTATAACTCAACGTAGTTACTGATTCTAAGAGATTCTGGGAATCAGGTTTTGAATGATGAGGCGAAAACATCTCTGGATGCCGTTCCATAATGTCTATCGGGAAAAACGTCCTGTCGGCCACCCATACGGAATCGAGCCCACACTGTTCCACTGCTAAAGTCAGTTTATTTACATAATCTGCTTGTCCCGCCGCAGTGATATTAGGATTTATTGCATTAGTTACTGTAACTCCAAATTTCATTTATCATCTCCAGTATGATTTAAACACCTAATATCCATTTTCTTCAGATTCATTACCATAACGCATTCTAGATGGCAGTTGGTCGGTTAAGCCTAAAGCATTAACAGTTCTATTAGCTATGTAATCAACTACCTCGGCTGTGGTTTTTTGGCGTAAATAAAATGCCGGCTGAGGCGGAAGAATTGTTGCACCTGCTATCGCTAACTCAGTCAAATTTTTTAAATGGATTGCATTCAGGGGAGTTTCTCTGGGAACAATCACTAAAGGTCTTTTTTCTTTAAGTGTGACATCAGCTGCCCTCCTTATCAAATTATCTGCAAGACCACTAGCAAGGGCACCGACTGTTGCCATGCTGCAAGGCACTACTGCCATACCAAGAGTAGGGTATGTTCCAGACGCAATTTGGGCGCCCAAATCACCTATTTGGTTCACGTTGAATCTACCTGATTCAGCCCATCGTTCTATCGCTTCTCCATAAGATTCATCTATCTCCTCTTTCCAAACCATTCGGCCTGCAGAAGAAATTGTAAGGACAACATTAAGATTTAATGACAAAATTAAATCAATTGTAGCTGTTGCGAGCTCGATACCACTCGCTCCAGTTATACCAACAATTACTGGGGCTTTTGCTTTCAAATCATTCATCTAAATTAACACTGCAATCAAAGTTCCAATAAACACAATCGAAGAAACATATGCATTTATTCTATAAAAAGCTATTCCCAATTTGGAAACATCCTTAGGAGAAACTATTTTGTATTTATACAATAGTATAAGCCCTGCAAACAAAACTCCTACAAAATAAGGCCAGTTTAAAGACATAATTAATCCTAATACTAACAAGCATACTATAGCTATTACGTCCATCAGCCTGGCCACAACAAATGCCTTACTTATTCCAATCGCGGATACTACTGAATGAAGTTTCTCTTTTAGATGGAAATCCAAATCCTGGGCATGGTAAATAATGTCGAAGCTACCAGCCCACATAGCAACAGATAGGGAAAGTATTACAGGCTCCCAGCTTAGTTCACCTACAACACCAATCCATGCTGCAGAAGGCGCTATTGCTAATGCCCAGCCAAGTAAGGGGTTAGCCATCCATGTAAATCTCTTAAAATACGGCTGACAAATTAAATAGATGGCAGCAACCGGTGCGAGTATTAAAGCAAGTCGATTCAATTGGGCAGCAGATACCATCAAAAGAGCAAACCCCAAAATAATCAAAACCACCATATCGATTCTCTTCAAAACGCCTCTTGGAAGATGTCTATCATTTGATCGTGGGTTAGATGCATCTATTTTTACGTCAATTAAGCGATTAGCAGCCATACCAAGTGTTCTCCCTCCTACCATCGCTAAGGAAATCCATATAAAAATGATCCAACTGGGCCAGGCCTCAGAAGCCAAAATCATCCCGGTATAAGCAAATGGCAAAGCAAAAATACTTTCCTCAAATTTTATTGCTGCGGGAATCTCTCTTAGTCGAAATAAGACTCGATCTCGTATTGTTTCCACAGAACCAACCTTCAAAGGTTAAATTCCTGCCAGCGTTCATTAACGCGTTCAACTATCTCTTGTGTCATAACAATTTCTTCAGGCCATTCCCTAGGAAATCCATCTAATTGTGATTTTGATGTAGCATCTATGCCCATTTTACTACCATACTTGCTAACAGGACTCGAGTAATCTAGATCATCTAATGGACCCTCTGTGAAAACCACATCACTTTCAGGATTCAAATTACCAGCTACTCTCCAAGCAACCTCTGAAGGGTTATGAATGTCTACGTCATGATCTACTACTATTATCACTTTGGCTAACATCAACAATCCGACACCCCATAAAGCATGCATAACTTTTCTGGCATGACCGGGATATTCTTTGCGAATTGATACGATTAATAAATTATGAAAAATACCTTCAGCCGGCATAGTAACGTCAACAATTTCTGGAATCACCATCTTTAAAGCAGGTAACATAATACGTTCAGTAGCTTTGCCCATATAGAAATCTTCCATTGGAGGGCGGCCTACAACAGTTGTGGGATAAATTGCATCCACCCGCCTTGTAATAGCAGTCACATGCATTACTGGGTACTGATCGGCTGAAGAGTAAAACCCAGTATGATCACCAAATGGGCCTTCTGTTCGATATTCGCCTGGAACGACATATCCTTCAATTATTATTTCAGCCTCTGCTGGCACTTCTAAATCTACTGTTTTAGCTTTTACCAGCTTGACCGCCTTCTGTCTAATGACACCTGCAACAGCGAATTCATCCATTTCAGGAGGCAATGGCATAGAGCCCGTCCACATAGTTGTTGGGTCTGCTCCCAGCGCAACTGCCACTTCAAGACGCTCATCTTTTCTTCTTTCTCCTTCCCTGAAATGCTTAGCTCCAACTTTGTGTGTCTGCCAGTGCATGCCGACAGTTCGCTCATCATATACTTGCATTCGATAAGTACCAACATTGCGTCTGCCCGATTGAGGATCCTTACTTATTACTAAGGGTAAGGTTATAAATTTACCAGCATCCTGTGGCCAACATTTTAATATTGGCAATTCATTCAGATTGGCGTCTTCCCCAATCATAATTACTTCTTGACATGGAGCTGACTTAACTAACTTTGGCTGACTTTTTGCAATTCCAGCCAAATCCCCCAGAGTGTTTATTTTATCCATTATTCCACCAGGAGGATTTTGTGGTATTTTTAAAATCTTTGTAACTCGATCAGCTATTTCTTGGACATCATCTACCCCAAGGGCCCAAGCCATCCTTTGATGACTTCCAAAAAGATTAATCACTACAGGCATGTTTGAACCGGAAACATTTTTGAAAAGCAAAGCCGGCCCTTTGGAACGTATTGTACGCTCTGTAATTTCTGTTATTTCCAATTTGGAACTTACTTCCGCGTCGATAGCCGCTAAATCACCCCGCTCTTCTAGAAGAGCCAGAAAATCTCTTATATTCTCCAAATTAATACTCCTTATCCAGAGAATTTGCTCGTATTTCTGTCGAAGAAATATCTTCCCTAAACAACTCAACAGGTAGCTCACGAAACATCTCAGCAAATAGTTTTGGCACCTGTAACTCCTTTAACGTTAATAAACTTCCATCGATATACCTTGCCGCAATAACAAAACTACATTTCAATTGTTTGATTTCCGTTAACTTGTTAATCATTTTATCAACGTCATTACCATAATATTTAGGGTCAATAATCCTTAGCCCAGTGTCGTAACCCACTACAAATATAGCACCTGGGAACAGTTTAGCTTTTTTATTAAATGTATCCGCTCTAGTAACTAACAGTGACCACTTACCAAACATTTGATTTATTCTAATGCTAGTTTCTTCAATGCTAAGATCTGGTTTATCCACGTTAGCCATTGATAATTCAAAAACCACTTCTGTTTTCAAAAAACTCTCTGAAGCCTGTAATAAAGATATGTGACCCGCATGTAATGGATCGAATGATCCTGACAAAATCGCTCCAGGCATTACTTCATTTCTCTGATCAATAGGCCTATCTACATCAAAATAAAGATAATCTAAATTACTAACAAAACCTGATACCCCATAATCAAGACCAATATTTTCTAATCTTGCCCCTTGACCTAATTCTATTACCAATTTCGGCTGTAAATTAATTGTATTAGAAATAGCATGTAAAATCGCCAAGCTCGTAGATTCTTCCTCTTGAGATCGGGACAACAAGCCTTTCTTAAATTCTAAATGCCAATTTGTTAAACCCTGGTCAGACATAATTGAGATGTAAGCACTGTGGTCACCTTTTTTTTCTCTGTCTGTAGCAATGGTCGCTGTACAACCTACGCCTATAAGCATTGAAGGGTTCGAAGTAAGAAATTTTGCTTTACAAAAAGCTTTATGAGCCATATACTGTGCTGTCCTCATCGATACAGCAGTTTGAGGTTGCTCTCCGAGTAAGTCTGTTAAGGACTCTAATGAGTAAGGAACTGTAGCTTCGATTAAAGTGCGCGATGATCCAGGAACTGCCAATAACCACGACAGTGCTGTTGACCCTGCGCCAGTCAAAGCTAATACACAACGATATTCGCTTGCATGCAAACTAGTTATAAACTTATTTAATTCTGAGTCCATATAAAATTATTATTACCGTAAGTATATTAATGAATATAAATTACAATTTTTTACACTCTACACTTAATCATATATTTTATAAGATTTAGGCATAGTCTAATGATTAATTGATAATTGACACAACAAAACTGGGAAACCTAGAATCAAAATTACAACTCAACTAAGAACAATTAGCATACGGTGTGCCTTAAATTAGGCGGTGCCACAATTTTTGAAGCAGATAAAGACAATCCAATAGACAATTCATCTGAAAGCTGGAGTCCTAAACCAGGGGATCGCACGATACGACACCCTAGGCTTGATGACATTCGCCCAATCCAAATCTCAGTGCCTTCCCAAAACAGAATGAAATCCAAGGCTTTTGGGTCTCCAGCGATACTTTTTTACGTTTTCACAGTCCTTATCTTGATTGGCACTGGACTGTTATGTCTGCCTCAATCAAATGCAGCAGGAAAAATAACTCCATTCATGGATGCTCTATTTACTGCTACTTCAGCAATAACAGTAACCGGACTGACGGTTGAGACAACTGCGACTTATTGGTCAGGGTTTGGAAAGATAATAATACTGCTACTCATGTTTATTGGCGGACTTGGCATAATGACAACTGGCGCCTTCCTGCTAGTTCTTATCGGCCGAAGAGTATCTATATTTCAAAGGCAACTTGTCAAAGAAAGCATCAGCATAATGCCAGTAAATGAAGTAGGTGGCATAGTAAAATTAGTAATACGAATTGTTTTGATATCAGTTTCGGTTCAAGTAATCGGGTTCGTAATTTACCTGGCAAGGCTACTGACGGAAATGGATGTGCAAAACGCCATACCTCATGCCGTTTTCTTATCAGTATCTGCATTTAACAATGCTGGGTTTACAGCATTCGTCAATAGCGAAAGTATCAGTATGTACCAAAATGACGTTACTATTATAATTGCCTCAACAATATTAATTTTTATTGGAGCTGTGAGCGTATGGGTAGTTGCTGATGTTCTAGCCTTTAAAAATAAAATTAAATTATACAGTCTTAATACGAAATTAGTACTTACCGGCACCATCATACTAACTATCATTGGTGCGCTAGCATTCTTTGGTTTTGAATATAATAACGCTGACACTATTTCGGATCTATCGTTACCGAATAAGATAATGATTTCAATATTCGAGTCGGTTTCTGGTAGAACTGCTGGATTTACTACAGTGGCATATGATAGCACTGAGCAGCATACGAACTTCTTGATTACCGGATTAATGTTTATAGGCGGCGCATCAGGCTCAGTTGCAGGGGGCATAAAAATTAACACTTTTGCTGTTATAGTCGTTGCAGTAATATCCACGTTGCAAGGCAGAAATAGAACGGCCATTTTCGGACGAGAGATATCTTCCATAATAGTGAAAAGAGCAATGGTTATAGGTGCAATAGGAACAGCTATAGTTTTTATATTCTCTTTCATACTTACTGCAGTCGAATCTCAATATGATTTCATTGATCTTTTATTTGAAATAGTATCTGCATTTGGCACAGTAGGGTTATCCACAGGATTAACCTCAGAGATGTCAAGATGGGGGCATTTAATCCTGATTCTGGCGATGTTTATTGGTAGAGTCGGTCCACTTGCACTAGGTTTAGCTATGACCCAAAGATCGCAACGTGAAAATTACCGATACACACAAGAAAGGGTTACAATAGGTTAGCACTATTTATTAGTCCAAATACGTCACGTATTTTGGTATAAGGCATACAAGATTAACTTAAATGAAAAAACAGGTAGTAGTAATAGGCCTAGGAAGATTCGGATCTAGCTTAGCAACATCACTATACAATATTGGGCATGACGTTTTAGCTATAGACACTAATGAAGATCGCGTTCAAAGTATGATGGGCAGAGTAACTTTCCCTGTAACAGGCAATGCTACAAATGAAACCGTGCTCAATGAATTAGGAATAACCGATTATGATGTCGCAGTGATTGCCATAGGTTCCGATATTGTTGCTAGCATTATGACTTCCGTTTTGCTGAAAACAATGGGCATACCATATATTGTTTCAAGAGCAAGGGATGATATTCATGGCAACACATTAGAGCGACTTGGCGTCGACAAAATCATCCATGCCGAAGAGGAAATGGGAATGAGGCTAGCTCATAGTCTATTCAATCCAAATGTCCAAGAGTATCTCGAGTTGGCTCCAAGCTTTGGGTTAAGCAGGTTAAAAGTTCCACCACGATTTGATAATTTAACTCTCAATGAATTGGGATTATCAAACGCGCGAGATAAATATGGATTAGCTGTGTTAGCGCTAAGGAGAGGAAAGGACATAACTTTAAACCCTGATCCAGAAGACAGGCTTAGAACGGGAGATGTGTTAGTACTAGCTGGCCGCGATGAGCTGCTAGAAAAACTTGAATCTTAACATTAGTAATGAATCTTTCATCTATATTAGTTCCTGTTTACGGACATGCATCCGATAAACAAGTCGTGAAACTTGCATGTGAGTTACTAAAACCTTCAGATGGTCGCCTATTCATTATCTACATCATCGAAATAAACCGTTCCTTGCCAATCGACGCTGCATTACCAAACGAAGTAATAAAAGGTGATAATGTCCTAAAATTGATGGAATCTTTAGCTGAGAAGTCTAAGCATCAAGTAAAAGCAGAACTAATACAAGCAAGAGAAGCAGGATACGCTATAGTTCAAGAAGCAGCCCAAAGGAAAGTCGATGGTATCGTAATGAATATCCCTGAGTTAAAAAGGTTTGGAAAATTCGATTTAGGAAAGACTTCTACATATGTATTAAACAATGCTGGTTGCAACGTAGTACTATGGCGAGATGAAATCACAACAAAGTAACCATATAGATTATAGCTTTAGAAAATGACTTCAAAACAAAAAAATAATTCTAGTGACAAAAAAGTAGTAATAGTTGGATGCGGCAACTACGGACGCAGGTTGGCAATTACCCTTACTGAATCTGGTAAAGAGGTAGTAATCATTGACAAAAGCCGTGCAAAACTGGAGGCGCTATCCCAATTATCTATAAATAGCGATCTCTTAGTTGGATTTTTAGGTGATGGCACTATAGCTGCAGATTTGCTTGAGATTGACATCGGTAACTCTGATTTATTCATTGCTACAACCAGCTCAGATTCAATAAATGCCTTAGCAGCACAAAAGGCGCGACTGATATTTGGAGTAGATGAAGCGATTTGCCTTATGTCAGATGTATCTAAACAAAAGTTATACGAAAAACTCGGGATCAAAATTGTTAATCATACCGAAATCACAACTGAGTCATTAATCAATTCGTCTCTGGAGAATTAAAAATTGAACGTGGTAATTTTTGGAGCAAATAAAGTCGGTAGATCAATCGCTGAGTGGTTACTAAGCGACTGGCATGAAGTATCGATAATTGACAATGATCATTCGAAATTACAGGATACAGAAGATGAACTAGGTAGTGTTGTCATACAAGGCGATGCTACATCTGAAGAAATTTTACGACTTTCCGGTACTTCTAGAGCTGATATTTTTATTGCAGCTTCTGACTCAGAAGCTGAAAACATGGTTAGTTGCCAAATGGCAAAAGAAGTTTTCGAAGTCGACAACACAATATGTTTGATTTATTCTGAAGAAAATCAATCTCTGTTTCAGCTATTAGGGATAGATTCTGTGATTGATCTCACCGCAGTCTCTTTACGAACTGTTCAAGAAAACCTAAATGTTGATGTAATCTTGTCCTTAATGGATATTCCTGGCTCAACACCTGCTAATTTAATATCTATTAGAATTTCTGAAGGTTCAGAAACAATTGGAGAAACGTTATCAAATTTAAGCTTACCTAACGGAGTTTCCGTTAAAATGATCATTAGATCGGGGGCGATAATAGAGGACTCCGTTGAAGATACTATTCTCAGGGACGAAGACCAGTTATTGGTAATCACCGACTCAATAAACTTAGATCAATTAAAGGAATTATTTCAATGACCCAAAATTTGGGGTACCTAGGTCCTGAGGGCAGCTATGCTGAACAGGCTGCAATTCTATACGATAAAGATGCAGATAAAGTGCCTTATCCATCCATTCCTGGAGTTGTAAAGGCAGTAGAAAAGTTTGAAGTTACAAAAGGACTAGTTCCCATAGAAAATAGTATTGAGGGATCAGTAACTTACACGCTCGATCTTCTGATTCATGACTCTAAACTTTTAATCAATGATGAAATTGTTTTACCGATACATCACAATCTGTTATGTTCAAAAGGCACTCACAAAAAAGATATTAAGACAGTTTATTCGCACCCTCAAGCTTTTGCACAATGTCGTAAATATCTTGAAAATCAACTGCCAGAAGTTGAACTAATAGCTTCACTCAGCACTTCCGCAGCAGTAAAGGGGCTCGCCGAGGACAAAAACGCTGCAGCGATTGGAAATTTACGAGCTGCAGAAATATACGATGCTGAAGTAATAGACTCGGAAATTGAAGATAATGCTAATAATGTGACCAGATTCGTTGCACTATCAGAAACTGACAGCGAGGCTACTGGAAATGACAAAACATCGATCTGCTTCACATTCAATGATGATTCTCCGGGATTACTTTATAAAGTGATGGGCTTTGTATCCAAAGAAGGCATCAACTTAGCAAAAGTAGAATCGAGACCAAACAAACTCCAATTGGGACGGTATTTCTTCTTACTAGATCTAGAAGGACATAGAACCGATAAGAAACTAGCTTCAACCTTGGCAGCAATAAAAGGTGAGGTAAGCCAATTGAAAATTCTTGGGTCGTACCCTCAACGCAGCTAAGAAATTTAAAGAGTCAATTAGTTATGATTCACGGTCGTTAGCAGACTCCTGAAATCCAGCAATCTGTTCAATCACCGGGGCGACTTTATTACGCACATTTTCCACAGCAGGCCCAACTTCATCTTTAACTCGAGCTGCCATCTCCTCTGCTCTTTCTCGAACCACTTCTCCGTAATCAAAAAGATCTGCTCTGGTTTCAGAACCAGGCTTGGGAGCCAATAAAATTCCGGCAACCACACCTATTATTCCACCAATAATAAACCCCATCATAAACTGTGAACCCGAATCTTTGTCTGACATATTAATCCTCCTGTAATCTACGAGAGTTAATCTTTATTATTTTCTGTTCCATTAAACAAAAATGATGTGGCTTTAGCTATACCCGCCAATAAACCTGAACTTGCTGCAGTGGAATTTAGAGCTCCTGATATTGTAGACATAACTTGTTCAACTCCGCCTACAATTCTTCTGCATGAATCAACCAATGCAGTGAACTTAAAAAATCCAACTATTGCTACAATTCCCAGTATAAAACAAAGTACGATTATTGATATATCTCGTATTATCGCTACAACGTTAGAAAAATCCATTTTATCTACTCACAATCAAATAAAACTAAGGTTTTATTAACATTCTAAAAGACCCGTCATCATCCTGTCTTTGGGTCAAAATCTCGTGTCCGGCTTTTTCGGACCATACAATTACATCATACGAATTTAAGACATCAGGAATTATTACTTCTACAAAAGACTCTTTGTCCAAAGTAATCTGTTCTTCTAAAGCAGCAATTATACCTGCGCAAGTTTTACCTTTGCCATCTATAATCTTCCAACCATTAGAACTGTTGCCATTTGTTGCCACTGGTGATTGAGCTCCATCAAGAACATCAATCTCACCAAATTTACGCATTTCAACTTGTAGCTTGAATTCTGCTACGGATTCTGAATAGACTCCCGAGTCCCTATTTCCTTTAGAGCAGACAGCTCCGCGTACTCCAACAATATCTGGATTTACTCTAGCCAATTCATCCAAATCAGACATCTTGAGGTGCCCAGAAAGAGCAGTACTCATGCCATCTGACTTACCTTCCATAACCATATCTTTTAATTTAACCTCAGGAATGAAATCAAATAGGTTACGACCATCTTTTGTCAATGTATCAATCAGCCAGCCATCACAAAGACCGTCGCGAGCGAGTTTAGGCATTAGATGCGGGTCTAAACCATCATCATAAAGCAAGTTGTCTGCGAATAATGAACCAATTAACTTGGTTTCAGTACCTTCCAAAGCTTCCTTTGATGCGCGCAAAACCTCAACTGATTTATCATAATCTGCCTGCATAAATCCTACTTTTACAGAAGTCGCATTCATTCTTCCTGCTGCCCAAGCTGCCATTGCTACTGTGCCTTCTTGATTAGGAACTACTCCTAACGTTAGTGAAGCATGTATTTCCATAGGGACGGCTTCTCTCACAGATTTAAAAATGTTTGGCTTGGCAGACCCAACCAGCGCTTCTTGTAAATTTTTTACATCTATTATGTCCGCTCCACCTTGCATTGCTTCATGTGCCTCATTTAAATCCTGGACACTAACCATTAACATCATCGTTTTTGCTCTCCAATACTGAACCTTAATTATAATTTTATCAATTACTTGCGAAAAATATTATCTAATTGATTTTTAAGTTCGTTTTTATCACTATTTGACATGTCCACTAAAGGACTTCGAACACTTCCACCAGTCATTCCCATTAACTCTCCCCAATACTTACATAGAGGAACTGGCATAGCTCCTTTTTGCTCTGCGACTACACGTTGCCACCAATTATCAGAAATCGCTTTTATTGGCTTAACATGTTTTTCGTAATATGCCTTGTCCAAATCTCCAGACATAGCTCTTTCAACAAATGAGACATAATGATTTGATCCTTGTTTATCAAATCTCCAGTCAGATGTATTTGCAAACATAACTTGCTGCTGAAAACCCATTTCATCACCGGCAAACAAAATCCATTCATCTGGAGTTGAAATAATCGCATCACTGCCTACATTTAAGTGAGTGTTGATTGATATATCCTTATTAAAGCTCGCCTCTTTCACTCCCACTACATTACTAATCTGACACACCTTGCCAAGCCAATTTTCATCTAATACTATGCCAAACTGAGGCGAGTTATAGAACATGATTGCTAGGTTTGTATTGTCTGCCACAGACTTAACAAACTCTAAAACCTGTTCTTCTTTGCGGGTAACAAAATATGGAGCAGCTAAAATCAAGAGATCAAATCCTATTGATTCAGCATAACTCGCAAAATTATTAACATTCTTTAGAGATGTATCGGTAATGTGGGCAGCAATTAACCAATCATCTCTTCCCTCATCTGCTACCACATCATAGACCCTAAGTCTTTCTTGTTCCGTTAAAGACCAAAACTCACCCATCCCCCAAGTGCATCCGATACCCTTAGTACCTAATTTCTTTATGTGCTTGATATCAGCACGTATACCTGGTTCATGTATATGGTTATCTTGTGTAAATGAAGTCATCAAAGTTGACCACTGGCCGCGCAAATTCTCAAGGGCCCACTCCATAGCTTCATTTTTGGAATATTGTGCCAAACGAAATCTCCTCAAAATTGTTGGGTACTGGATATTACTAAAGAAAGTTGTAAGTTTGTGACGAAATTAGTGTCAACTTCACTATTATACGAGGATCAAAACGTTTTTGTATTATGTGTTGTGGTTTTATATTTAATCAATCAGAAAAAACAAATGATTTATCTAATATTGCCGATAATCTACTAGCAAGTCTTAGATTTTCATCAAGTTCCAGCTCTGGATCATTATCCAATATCATTGATGCTTCTTTGCGAGCTTGCCCAGTAGTCTCTAAATCGCTTAACCGAGCAACCTTTAAAAATGGAATGCCGCTTTGTCGTATTCCTATCGCATCTCCAGGTCCCCTAATCCGGAGATCTTCCTCGGCAAGTTCAAAGCCATCCGTAACTTTTTCGATCACTCTTAATCTTTCAATACTTTCAGACCCCAAGCTATCGGAAAGTAGTAAGCAATAGCTTTGGTCATCACTTCTGCCTACTCGTCCTCTAAATTGATGTAGTTGAGCAAGGCCGAACCTATCAGCACCATCGATAACCATAACAGTTGCATTTGGCACATCTATCCCTACTTCGATAACCGAAGTTGATACTAAGACGTTAAGTTCCCCATTAATGAATTGCTGCATTACAGCTTCCTTCTGCAGGGTTTTCATCCTGCCATGGAGTAATCCAACTTTATAGTCTCGAAATACGTCGGCTGACAAACGGTGGTGCTCGTCAATAGCTGACCTAGAATTAACAGCTTCTGACTCCTCAATCAAAGGAAAAACAATGAAAGCTTGATGTCCTTCATTTAATTCCTGTTTCACAAAATCGTATGCAGCCGATCTTTGATCATCTGCAATCCACCTAGTTTTAACTTTCTTACGACCTATTGGCATTTCATCAAGAACTGATACGTCAGAATCACCATAGAGGGTAAGAGCTAAAGAACGTGGAATTGGAGTAGCAGACATAGACAAAATATGGGGCTTTATTTCTCGGTCGCCTAACGATGAACGCTGCATTACTCCAAAGCGATGTTGTTCATCAACAACCCCGACTGCTAAGTTAGTTATATCCACTGATGATTGGATTAAAGCATGTGTGCCTACTACGATATTAATTTCTTGATTAGAGATTAATTTTGCCAATCTATCCTTAGAGCTTTTTCTAAGGCTCCCAGTCAGTAAAGCAATGTTTATATCTGTCTGATTATCAAATTTTATTTCAATATGGTCTTTATGTTTAATTAAATTATCACCGGAGCTTTCAAGCAAACTCGTCAAAGTCAAATAGTGTTGTTCAGCTAAAAGTTCGGTTGGAGCCATTAACGCGCCCTGAAAACCTGAGTCAACCGCTTTTAAAAGTGCTGCTGCTGCTATCACAGTTTTTCCGCTACCTACATCTCCTTGAAGCAAACGAATCATCGGTTTTGACCCGGAGAGATCTCGATTAAGTTCAGAAAGTACGCGATTCTGGGCATCAGTTAATTTGAATGGTAATGATTCAATAAATCTTGAAACTAAATCAGATTTGCTTTTTAAAGGTATACCTTCACTTTGAGTCTGCCATTCATTTCTCCGCTTTAAAACAGAAAGTTGTATCATCATAAGCTCGTCAAAAGCTAGCCTTCTCCTGGCAGAATTAAGTTCACTATCTGAATCAGGAAAATGAATTTTAGAAATAGCTGTGTTTAAATCCATCAAACCTTGTCTTTGTAAAACGGCCTTGGGCATATATTCAATTATTTGCTCCAAGCCGACATCAAGGCTTGCTTTAATCAGTCTTCTCAAAGTGCGAACGGGCAATTTATCCGTTGCAGGGTATATGGGGACCATCCTACCTGCATGCATAAGGTTCTCTTGCCCAGACAATATTTCGTATGCTGGAGACTCAAATATATGACGCCCTTTAAAAGTTTTTACAACGCCACTTATTACAATATTTGTTCCTGAACTCAATGAACGGGCAAGATAACCTTGATTGTGCCAAATGGCTTTAATATTTCCTGTATCATCTCCTAAAATTGCCTGTGTGGAAGTATTGCGACCTCGATTCCCATATCTACTTTCCGTTGCCTCCCACACCGTGGCAATAATACTCTGTTCCAACCCATGCTTTAGTTCTGATATTTTCACGATACGACTAAAGTCATTGTGTCTATGTGGAAAGTGATAAAGAGCATCTTCGATGTTATAAATACCCAGTTTCTTCAATTGTGGTATGTATTTACGAACCCCTCCAGCAATCTTCATTCGAGATATTGGGGAAAATAATTTCAAGTCATTTGTAGATGGAGGAGTTGATCTGCGTTTTATAGTCTTTCTATTACCGGTCTTTGTTTTAAGACGCTGAATAACTTCATTTATCCAAGTCTTTCTCTCTTCATGCGAGAGAATCGAATAAGACGAATTCTGGCCTATAACCGGAGAGAGTTCTGAGGACCACTTATTAATGAAGTTATCAATCCCTCCAATCACCGCTCTGTCTTCATACCCGGAGGCAATCTCTTGCTCAATTATTCTTTTTAAAACTTCTGTCTTAGAAGTGTTTTTATTAGGTCTTTGAGACGGTGATGATGTCGCTTTCGAGTTATTTTGCTTTGAGATTTTTAAGGCCTCCTGACTTAATTAAATATAATCTGAATACCTTATTTTGTTAACAAAGCAATCCCTAGTGCACCGGGTCCAGCATGAGTGCCTAATCCTGGACCCATACGAACTAAAATAGGATCCGTTTCATCTGGAGTTAAGTTACTGAGACTTTCGATTATTCCAGATGTCTCTTGAGGGTCGGTGCTGTACATCACAGCGGCCTCTTCCAAGTTGCCGAATTCCATTGCTGTTTCAACAAGCTTGTTTATCCCTTTTCTACGACTTCTGGGCCTAGCAAAAGGGTGAACTTCTCCATCTGATAATCTTAAAATTGGCTTAAAATTCAATAAACCGCCAATCAATGCAGCTCCTTTCCCTAACCTTCCGCCTCGTTGTAAATATTCCAGCGTATCTAAAAGAGCAAAACATTGTACTTTAGGAATAGCAGCATTAACTTTGTCGTGGATTGTTTCCAGATTATCCCCATTTTCAACCGCTTTAGCAGCAACTAATGCCAACATTCCAATACCCATAGATGCTTGCTGAGAATCCACTACCTTAATTGGACAGCCAGATTCTAAAGTTGCAGCCCCTTGAACTGCAGAATTATAAGTGCCACTTAATTTAGAAGATACATGGATTGAAATGATTCCGTCAGCGTCACTAGACAAGTCTTTGTACAACTCAGCAAATTCACCAACCGCTGGTACGGATGTAGCCGGCCATTCGCCACCAGCAACCCGCTCATAAAAATCATCTGCCTTTAGATCTACCCCATCTTTATATTCGTCTTTTCCAAACCGAACAATTAATGGCATAACATTAATCCCATATTTTTCTATGAGACCACTCGGCATATCCGAAATACTGTCAACTACTATTTTAATATTCACTAAACTCTCCTATTCTAAAGAAATCATGTAAATGCAATGGGACTGCCCACCATCAATTAATTCAAACTCAACGTTTTCAAATTTTGATGATATTAATTGATAATGTGCCTCTGAATCCTTTTGAGATAATTCCTTCCCATGATATAAAGTTACAAGCTCCACATCTCTATTCTCCTCAAAATCCAGTAAGTTACCAAGAACTTCGTCAATTGTCGATCCCGAGGTGATTAACTGGCCATCTCTAATCCCAACAAACTCTCCAGCAACCACTTCAACACCTTGAAGCGTGGTGTTTTTATAAGCCGTAGATATCTCAGCGCTTATTACTTCTGTCATAGAATCCAGCATAAGTTTTTTATTTTTGAAAATGTCGTTTTCATTATCGAATGATAGGGCACAATTAATTCCCTGTTGGAATGTTTCAGTAGGAACAATTTCAACAAACTTGTTAGTCAATTTTGATGCTTGCTGTGCTGCAAGGATAATATTCTTATCGTTTGGCAAAACTATAACATTTTCACCCGGAGCCGACTCTATTTGTAATAATATATCGTTCACACTAGGGCTATTATTTGGTCCGCCGTTTATTATCTGACTTGCTCCCAACTCACTAAAAATCTGTTTTATCCCGATGCCGTCGACCACCGTAATCAATGATGTTATTTCAGTATGATTACTTTTGGAATGACCTCCGGCAAACTCTTCCTTCTGTGCATCCATGTCATCAACACTGTGTGATTCGACTTTACCCAGGGTGTTAGCATATTGAAGCAATGGTTCCACGTCTTGAACATGGGCATGTATTTTAAGCATACTGGACTCATTTATAACAACCACCGATTCCCCTATTTGACCGACTGACTTTTTTATTTGGTCAGTTTGCGTCACGTTATCAGATATTAAAACCTGAGCACAAAAACCATAATCTTGGCCAATAGATTGATTCAAAAAAATCTTACTTGGTAATGTAAAGGTCTTATAATCTTTCATTCCAGGCACGGGGATCTCAACATCTGTAACGGGCAGGCCGTTGATGCTTCGCCGTAATCCTTCAAAAATTATGTCTATCCCATAAGCACCTGCATCAACTACTTCAGCTTCTGCCAGTATAGGTAACATTTGTGGTGTGTTTTTCACCGTTTCTTTTATTTGATTGCTTGTTTGATTAAAAAGAGACTCCAATGTGTCGCCATTTTTCAATGAGTCATTAGCTTGTTTAGAAATCTCAGCAATAACGGTAAGCATGGTACCCTCAGTTGGATTCCCAACTGCTGAATATGCACTCGTTTTCGCTTTTTCCATACAGATTGCCCATTCTTTAACACCTAATGACTGTTTGTCTCCTACTCCTTCTGATATGCCTTTGAAAAATTGTGACAATATTACGCCACTGTTACCTCTTGCCTCCATAAGTGATGACCTAGCCATTACACGAGATATAACTTCTAATTCATCAGATCCAGAATTCAACGATCTTTTTATGGCATTTGACACAGCTTTCATTGTCATAGCCATATTAGTACCAGTATCTCCATCTGGCACCGGAAATACATTAAGGCTATTTACCAGCTCGATATGAGTATCAAGTAATTCATAGCCAGCAATGAACATACCCGCAATCGTTGAACCACTTATATGCTGTGGCGGTCTATTAGAGGTTTTTAAAGATGAACTACTCATTGATCACTGTCTTTCCCTATGATATGTTATTTATGTAAGACATGGTTAATATGTAATATCATGTATTTTTTACCAAATACTTCTAATTAAATCCATGTTACTCCCCTATTTAAAAAGGCAAATAATGGCTAGATGTGAAAATTGCAGTAGATCGCGAATGGCAGGCAACAATGTCAGCCATTCCAAGCGACGCACAAAAAGGCGTTGGTCTTTGAATGTGCAGAAAGCTACCCTTGACGTTAATGGCACTAGGACGCAAGTTAATTTGTGTACTAGATGTATGCGCACCAGTCAAAAAACAAAATTAAGTATTCAAAAGTAAGTATTAACTAAGTTAAGCTTTAACACCAACATCTTTGGCAAATCACCATTAATACTGGTGGATATCTCTGTGAGACAATATCAACTTTTATATGCAATTTTTAATTTATTATGTTTAAACTCAAACATGTCGTGCTCACAGGAGCCACGTCGGGAATTGGAATAGAGACTGCTAGATTACTGTTATCTGAGGGGGCCAATGTAATTGGAATAGGCTCTTCAGCAAAATCTTGTGCCAAAGCAGCTAAAAAGCTGGCCAATTTAAACGGAACTATAAAATTCATTGAATGTGATCTTTCAGATCAAAAATCAATCCGTAATCTAGTCAAGTTAATCAACAGTCAGTTCACCAAAGTTGATTGTCTGATTAACAATGCGGGTGCGATATACTTAAAATTCCAACCAGATAAAATTGGAATTGAGAAAACGTTTTCTGTAAATTACCTAGGTCATTATTTGCTAACCAGATTGTTATTGGTAAATTTAATGGCCGCAGATGAAGCTGTAATCGTGAACGTATCATCGGTAGCTTACAAAAGAGGTTGCCTAAATCTCAACGAGCTTCGATCAACCAACTTAACCGCCACTGAGTCATATACACGAAGTAAGTTGGCTCAGGTTTTATTCACCCAAACTTTAGCAAAAGAACTGGAGGGTTCCTCTGTTTCAGTAAACTGCTTACATCCTGGCTTAATCGGAACAAACTTGCTAAGCAAAAACGGCATAATAGGTTCAATATTAACCTACGCACATAAATTAGTAGGCCGCTCCGCAAAACATGGAGCAAGACACGTTATGCATAATGTAAGACTATTGGGAAACAATAACAGTAACGGCAAATATTATTCTATTTCTAAGCCCGAAAAGTTGTTGCCCCATGCATTAGATGTTCAAAAAGCAGAGGAACTTTGGAAACTAAGCTCAGAACTTTGTAATTTGCCGGTAGAAATAGTCTAGTTACAGAATTGTTAAGTTAATTCGACTGGTGTAGAACGTTTAGAGCTGAGCCTGCTTTTATCCAACCTATCTGTCCCGAGCTAAGCGAGTGGTTTAACTGCAAAACATTGGTTGTCCCATCTTTATGATGAAGTATGCATTTAACAGTCTCTCCAGCCTCTAATTTATCTAAATCGAGTAAACTAATCTTATCTGTTTCCTGAACCAGTTCATAATGTTGAGGATCCGAGAAAACCAAAGGTAATATACCCTGTTTTTTTAAATTAGATTCGTGAATCCTCGCAAATCCTCTAGCTATGATTGCTGCTCCCCCAAGAAGTCTGGGCGACAAAGCAGCATGTTCTCTACTACTACCTTCGCCATAATTGTAATCGCCTACTACAACCCAACGACTTCCTTTATTCTTATAATATTGAGCAACCTTTGAAATGCTTATTCCTGATTCACCTGTCAATTGATTCATTGTCGTACCAGCCTCACCAGTGAATGCATTTATTGCACCCATAAACATATTTTCACTAAATTTTTCCAAATGACCTCGATATCTCAACCATGTTCCAGCAGGAGATATATGGTCAGTCGTAGTTTTACCTTGGGTTTTAACTAACAATGGAATTTCTTGATAATCATTGCCATCCCATTTTTCCCAAGGAGTAAGCACTTGCAATCTATCACTTTCTGGGTTTACCGAAATTTCTATTTCTGTTCCGTTTTCAGGTGGAGCAATATAGTATTCCTTTCCACCAGTAAAATCAGATGGAGGAACCTCGGGCGCAGGCTTTGGAGGCTGCAATTTAAACTCAATACCGTCTGTACCTATAAGCGTATCTGTTAATGGGTTAAAGCTTAATCTTCCAGCAATAGACAATGCCACAACAATTTCCGGGCTAGCTATAAAATTCATAGTTTCTGATCTACCGTCATTGCGGCGAGGGAAATTCCGATTATATGAAGTTACGATAGTATTTGGCACACCATCCAGTACTTCTTCTCTTCTCCACTGTCCTATGCAAGGGCCACATGCATTTGCCAATGTTACTGAATCGATCTCCTGTAAAGTTGCCAACTGCCCATCTCTTTCAATTGTAGCCCTAACCTGTTCTGAGCCAGGAGTTACCATCAAAGACGCTGCTGACTTAAGTCCATGCTCTGTGGCCTGTTGAGCTACATCAGCAACCCGACTCATATCTTCATACGATGAATTGGTGCAACTTCCGATTAGAGCAGTGTCTATTTTCTCAACAAATCCATTTTTATCGTCATTAACTTCATTAATCAACTGAGATATTGGTCTGACTCGATCTGGAGAATGAGGCCCAGCGACGTGTGGCTCTAATTTCGACAAATCGATTTCTACTACATGATCAAAGAACGCCTCGGGGTTTTCTTCAGTCTCCTTGTCTGGTCTGAGTAAATCCTGATTAGAGTCAGCAAGTTTAGCCAATTCAGAGCGACCAGTGGACTTAAGATATTTTGACATTCGGTCATCATAAGGAAATACAGAGGTCGTAGCTCCTAATTCTGCTCCCATATTCGTAATGGTTGCTTTGCCTGTACAACTAATAGATTTGGTTCCTTCACCAAAATATTCTATGATTGAATTAGTTCCACCAGACACGGTCAACGCACCAGCTAAATATACGATCACGTCTTTAGGAGCAGTCCATCCACTCATTTCTCCAGTCAGCTTCACGCCTATATGTTTAGGCGCTAGCAACTCCCATGGTAGCCCCGCCATAACTTCAACGGCATCTGCCCCCCCAACTCCTACAGCACATGCTCCCAAACCACCAGCATTGGGTGTATGTGAGTCAGTTCCTATCATCAAAGCTCCAGGAAAAGCGTAATTCTCCAACACTACTTGGTGAATTATTCCTGCACCCGGACCCCAAAATCCAACTCCAAATTTTGCTGACGCATTCTTTAGAAAATCATATACTTCTTCATTTTCCTGTTTAGATTGTAATAAATCAGACCCACCTTCAACACGAGCTTGAATTAAATGATCGCAATGAACAGTTGTAGGAACAGCAACGCTTTCTTTGAGCGTTTGCATAAAATTGAGCATTACAGTTTGACCCAAAACATCTTGTAAAGCTACGCGATCAGGACGCAAGAGCAGATAACTGTCTCCAGCCTTTAAATCAGATGTGCTTGGATCGTCTAAGTGAGAAAACAGGATTTTGTCGGCTAAAGTTAGTGGTTTATTATGTTTTCTTCTGACTTCGGTGAGATTAGCCCGCATTTTTGAGTAGCAGGACTCTACAAATTGAGGTGTTGAATCTGTCTGAACCATGAATTACCTTTCAGTTTCTTAAAATTTATAGCTTGCAATTCCGTAATTGAAATTACAAAAAAACAGAGATCTATGTGTTATTAAGAGTCTCTGCTTTGACCGAAATATGTGTAATTGAGTTCAGTAAATTTCTCCCAATTATCTCCTTCTGGAACATCTTCCTCAGCAAATATCGCCATTACTGGACATACTGGCTCGCATGCTGCGCAGTCAATACATTCTTCGGGATTTATTAAAAGCATTTTGTGTTCTTCAGCTTCGTATATACAGTCTACCGGGCACACATCCACACAGGCTCTATCCAGGACGTCTACACAAGGCTCTCCGATGATATATGTCATTCGAGTTCTTAACTCCTAAAAAAAGTGGTGTTTTGATTATAACTTGACTAATTCCCGAAATCGATATTAATCAAGCTATTAGAGTGAAATCAAGTTGACAATTCGGCATATAAATATTTAACTGGAATAAAAGCTATGTCAGTATAGAGTCAACAAAAATTGGAGAGGGAATATGTCAATGTTGGAAAACAAAGTATGTATCATCACAGGAGGTGCTACTGGAATCGGTAAAGGAATCGCTACGATGTATGCGAAAAACGGCGCCAACTTAGTACTAGCAGCACGCAGAGAAAACCTATTGGAAGAGGCTGCTAGTGAATTAAGGCAATATGGAACAAAAATAGATTTTGTTTCGACAGATGTTACTAAAGAACAAGATGTTAAAAACTTATTTTCTAAAACTTTAACTGAATTTGGACAGCTAGATATATTGGTTAATAATTCCGGTGTCGCTGCAGGAGGACCGGTAGAAGATATCGAGTTAGAAACATGGCTCAATGTTATAAACGTTAATTTAACTGGTGTATTCCTTTGCACAAGAGAAGCAATGAGAATTATGAAAAAACAGAAACAAGGTCGCATAATAAATATAGGTAGTATTTCTGCTCAAATGCCTCGTATGAATTCAGCACCTTACACTTCCTCCAAACACGGATTGGTTGGTTTAACAAAATCAACAGCTCTTGAAGGTCGTGAATACGGTATCTCAGCTGGATGCCTCCATCCAGGCAATACTGAATCCGAGCTTCTGTTATCAGGTATTGGACAAAACAAAGAACCTATGATGTCCGTAAACGAAATCGCATCTGCTGCTTTAACTATGGCTGCTTTACCACCAAACGCAAACATGCTTGAAGCTATCGTGCTTCCAGTGGAGCAAAAATACGTTGGCAGAGGGTAATGTTTATTCGGCTTTTACGGCTACAATTTGCCAGGTAATATCGTCATTAGCCTCCACAGAAACTCCAATTTGCCCTGGATCCATTTTAACGGTTTCGTACGTGTAAACTCCATTCGATAAAGGCCTGGAGAAGATGCCTCGTTTTCCATCATTGTCCGTTATAAAAACATCGAGTGGTCCGCCAGAGGAGGCTACAACTAAGATATACGATTGGTCAGCATCAAACGTTGAAATCGTCTGGCTGCCTGAAGACTCAAATGAAGCGATAATATCTCGACCAGAAGAAAGTTCTGTGAATCCTGGAAGTGTACCTGATACTTCTGAGTTCGAAGAAGATCCATTAGTTGGAGTGGGGTCTTGGAGTTTTACATAAACTTCAGGGTCATCACTATTTCCACGACCAGCAAAGTTTTCACCCTCGCAAACTAGCGGATTTCTAGCACGATCATCCGCAGTTATTACAAAATCTGACTTTGATACATCGGCAATTTTCTGGTATTCGCCAAATAACTCATCGGTCATAAACTCAAAAATTGAGTGTAGCTGGACTGTAGCCTTACATCCTGGAGACCTGGCTCCTCGACCTTGCCGCGAATCGGCAGAGTTGCAACCAGAAGGAATGCCAGCCCCATCTAAATGTCTCTTAACTATAATTTCAGCTAGCCCATACCCAATGAGATCACCAGCTTTAACGCGATATCCTTCGATGGCGGGCCTAGAGGTTCCCATCATCATCTGCTGACCGCTAGTTGGTGGAACTTTCTTGATGATTTCATCAAGTGGATTAACATGCATATGAGTGATCCATATGTTTGGAGCATTATCCGGGCGTATATATATGTTCCAGTCGCGATAATCAGCGGGAGGCTCTTTCCCAGTTTGTTCTCGATACTCAATTTTCCAGTCATCTGAATAACCGCCTGTAGGTTCCGATAAGTAAAGAACAACGCCATCAACGGGTGAATAAATAGGCTGTGTGAACCGAGTACCAAAGTAGTCGATTGGAATGAAGTAATGCTTCATTGAACAGCACACCTCAAAGGAATCCGAGAAATCGTGACCGGCGGATGAACGGAACTTAGACACGTAGGCAATATCGCTAATATTTACGTGTGAAGCTGTGATGAATTTAGGAAGTTTAACGTCTGCCCATGATTCTAAGTCTTTGGCCAATCCACCTAGTCCAAATTCAATATTAGCTTTATCATCAATGACTGTAGATTCAACTGTAGGTTCAACTGTAGGTTCAATAGGTTCAGGTGTAGGGTCCTCTGTTAATTTATCAGTCACAGTTACGGTCGGCACGACTGTTGATGTTGCTGGTAAAGGTGTAGCAGTATTTACAATCTCAGTTACCTCTTTAACCTCACTTACTTCGTCAGTAGCATCAATATTTGTTGTAGTAACTCCACATGCCAAAAGCAACGTCAAACCTGAAGTTAAGATAAGCAATTGTATAAATTTATTTAGCATAATAAAAAGTCAGCAAACATTATACCTCAGCATATTAACAAGGGTTTTTTATTTTAGAGGTTATAGCTTTAACAACCGCTGTTGTTTCATAAAAACTTCTTTTAACCGTAAAGCTTTAGGTGCGTTGCGTTCTCGAAAGGTTACTCTAAGATCTTTACCTTTGAATCTGACAAATATTAAAGTGGTATGAGGGCGCACTCTAAGCAAGCTATTTATTATTAAATATAGACCGGCACCCATAGCAATAGCACCAATGATAAACAAAATTGTGTTGAAAATCCGAACTAGTTGTGTGGTATTGCTATCAGTAATGAAAAAATAATCCAATAAAAACTGTATCAAAGATAGCCCGATCCCTATGCCAAGTGCTTTCATCCCTAACCAAATCCTATTTTCTTGTCCTCCGTCAATTTGCCGAACACCATCCACGAGGCCGATTTCTATCGAATTTTTAGGTGTTCCATTTTTGAAATCAGTAAACAGTCTTTGGTTAGTTAGAATAACAGCATCATCCTCATACACAACTTCATACACAACTTCTTCACCGTTTAATAAACTAATATTTGAATTTGTCGATATATAATCATCCATAATTTTTAATTTAACGCATATACTATTCTTACATGTTTAAATTTTAAACAAAATCGATATCTAACGTTGACTAAATGATGAAAATAACAATTGACGGACCTGTAGCATCTGGGAAAACTGCCGTGGGTCGCGCTTTAGCTAGAAGAATACCAGCTAGATTCTTAGATACTGGCATGATGTATAGAGCTATAACCTGGGCAAGTATCCAACGACAAATTGACTTTAATAATCAAGCTGCTTTAGCTGAATTGACAAAAGCACTGGACATTGAAGTCATTTTGGAAGATGGAGAACAGGTTTTGAAAGTAGACGGAACAGACATAACAGACGAACTCAGGAATACAGATGTGGAATTAAACGTATCGAAGGTAAGTCAAGTTGCCTCAGTTAGACATGAATTGGTAAGTCAACAAAGAGCTATAGCATCTACAGGAGATATTGTTATGGTTGGGCGAGACATAGGTACAGTAGTGATACCGGAAGCCGACTTAAAAATATATCTAGATGCTTCAATACAAATCAGAGCCAAACGTAGACATGACGAAATGCGCCGCAAAGGACAGCGAATCGATTTTGAAAAATTGGTTGAGGAAATTAAAACTCGAGATAATATGGATTCCAACCGAGAGGACTCACCTCTAATGTCGGCAAAAGATGCTGTTATCATAAACACTGATAGGCTTAGGATTGATCAGGTCGTAAATTTAATATTGGAATCAATACAAAAGAGCTAGCTTCTATATGTCAATACTTTACAAAACCTGTGTAACAGTACAAAGGTTACAGGTTAATATTACAGCTAACTGGAAGGTTTCTGGTAAAGAAAACGTGCCTCCCGGGGGACCACTGATAGTCGCTTCAAATCATCTGTCCCAGTGTGATCCATCGTATCTCACGATAGGTATTAATCGATGGATCAGGTTTTTAGCGAAGCGTGAACTATTCGATAACCCTATTGCCGGACCATTGTTATATTGGTATGGAGCATACCCTTTAAACCGTGGTGGTGTTGACGTGGCTGCATATAAATTTGCTATGAATTTACTAAAAACAGATGGAACATTAGCTTTATTTCCCGAAGGAACACGTAACCCTAGCGGGCTACGAAAAGCCGAAATTGGAATTGTTAAGATAGCACTTGCGTCAGGTGCTCCAATACTGCCAGTAGGTCTCACAGGAACAGAGAACTTTGGTAATTGGAGCCGTGGAGCATTTTTCCCAACAGGAAAGATACGGTTTAAAATTGGCAAACCATTCTCTCTTCCATCTATTGAAGGCAAAATCAGCAATGAAGTTGCCCAGTCACTTGCAGATTCCATCATGAACCGAATATCCATGCTTCTACCAGATGATTATCAAGGAGCGTATCCGACTCCAAAAGGAAGCGAAAGTTAAGATGTCAAAAGAACATGCTTCTGCATTCATGATTAAGGAAATCCATGAGCAACCTGGTGTTTTATCTGAAATAATTGATCATAATACGGGCACTAGCCTTAACCAATTACAATTACTTAAATCTGAACTTTCAACAGAAAGACTTAATAGTTTTGAAAACGTACTAATACTAGGTATGGGCACTAGTTTGCATGCCGGGATGGTAGCAAAGTTATGGTTTGAAAGAATTGCCAAGATTAAAAGTGAGTCAGACAATTCATCTGAATTCAAAGACAGAAATCCCATCATAAATAAAAATACTTTGGCTATTTCAATATCCCAATCTGGTGAGACTGCAGATACCTTATCAGCGATCGAAACCGCAAAGGAAATGGGAGCAACTGTACTCAATATAAGCAACTCAGAAAATAGCACTTCAAATAAGCTCGCTGACTATAATCTGCCAATTAATGCCGGGGAAGAGCTTAGCATCGCAGCCACAAAATCTTTCACATGTTCTCTGCTACAGCTTTACAT
>CEUY01200974.1_pt1 | contig 28824 bp, 22 predicted proteins | sample 361481 | NCBI WGS metagenome assembly CEUY01 (sample SAMEA2622737, study PRJEB7988) | marine metagenome | isolation source: saline water (ENVO:00002010), including | reverse complement strand
TAAAACAGCTAACCAAAAGAGACTTTTAGGATCGTACCGAAAAATGAATCAAGCCATCGCTGGTGTTGTTGCATTTAATGAAGAAACGACTGTTATGACAGTCTATCCGTCCATCTCGGAAGCCCCGGGAGGCATCGGACAGATTCTGGGTAACCTCTTTCAAACACTCAAAGGCGTCGGAGTCGGATTCGTCTCGGTCGGATATATGCTCGCACTTGCTTGTGCTCCAATCTGTGCCGGACTTTATATCGGCCGCGTCCTGCCCGTCAGCCGTCTGCCACTGCTCGGAAAAATTTCAGACTTACTCGGACTCAAACCCGAACGCTATCGGATCACCACCCATAACATCATCATCGAAGATGCCTGCGGAGGTCCCCATGCCGAATTGCATACCGAAGTGGAACTGGATGGCTTTAGCGATATTCAAATCGTCAATTCCAAACCCTATCACCAATGGTACGATTGCGGTGATTTGAAATTCATGGATGGTGACAAACAAGTGTTTGCCCTTAAAGGTGTCTCCAGACCTCATGCCATCAAAGCAGCTTGCCTTAAAGCTCGGCTTAGCTATGTCGGAGTGAAAGCCGCAGTCTAAAAAACAACTTGCTAACGCAACCAACTCAAATAGGCACTGTCTTAAAGGAAGTGCCTTTTTTTGTGCCTCTTTGCCGTCAACTGGTTGATTGCCATCAGTCCCGTTCCGTAAAATAGTAAAGGCTCAGTAACACCTTCGCCGAGCACGTTGAAGCTGGAACCGATCTGCCCCCAAAACAAGTCAGATATTCAACAACGGGTACTGGAGCACTCTTGATGAAACGAATCAATAGAATACTCATTCTCTTCGCCGTCCTTTTTTGCCTTGGAGCCCAGGAAGTTATGGCCCAAAGCATCTTCCCGGATAAAAACCTTGAAAAAGTCGTACGTCGCTACGTCTTTGCCAAACGCAATAACGAAGAACCCTTGACTGAACAGGACGTCGAAAATATTTCCAGCATCGAAGGAAACTCGGCCGGAATCACGGACCTGACTGGCCTGGATAAATGCCGCTCGTTGGCACTGCTGTCCCTGTCGGGTAACGAAATCACCGATGTGACTGCGATCAAAGATCTCAAAGGGATTCAGTCACTGAATCTTGCCGATAACCAAATCACGGATGTCGCTCCGGTTGCTGCTTTGACCAATCTCCAGTACCTGAAACTCTCCGGAAACCAAATCACCGATATTGCTCCACTCAAAGATTTAGCAGCGCTTCGATCACTGTACCTATCCAATAATCAACTAACAGACCTAACACCGATCGCGGCACATAAAAAACTTTGGTCTCTTTACCTCGACGGCAACAAACTCAATTCACTCGATCAGATTGCTGGTTTAACTCGAGTCTCATCGCTTGATTTGCGAGGTAATGAAGTTACGGATCTCGCTCCTCTCAAAGGCTTCACAGAACTTAAATATCTGTTTATTAATGACAACAAAGTCACTGACCTTGCTGTTCTTGTTGAAATGGCCAAGGCCGATAGCGAAGGCCAAAAACGGTTCTCACCGTTCTGGAAAATCTATGTCTCCGGAAATCCTCTGGCAGACGGAGCAAATGCTCAACTTGAAACACTCAAGTCACTAGGTGCTCGGATTACCCAGTAACACAGGTAATCACTTCATCGCTAAATGCATGATATGGGGCTCAGATTTCTGTAGCCCCGTATTTGTTTTGTTAGCTAAAGTCAGATGAAGTTCGACGTGACCCAGCAATACATTGGCAAAACGAAGCAATGAGCTTCCTGTGGCTGTAATTTCAGAAACCAGCCGATGAGCTTGCTCTAAGTCGCCACGGTCGATTGCTTCCAGAGCAACTGCATAGCTTTTGAGCGAAGTGTCGATCGTCGCTGCTTCGGCATGACGCATCAACGTATAGATCTCAACAACCCCTTCCATCCCATAGGGACGAACTCGCCCTAGACGGATTAACTTAAACCCGGCTGGTTCAGAATTAAGTTGCTCAGCTGTCGCCTGGTCTACCAGAATCGTCGTCCCGAATTGTCGGTTCATCGATTCTAGGCGAGAAGCCAAATTGACTACAGGGCCCAATACAGACACCTTGACCTGGTCGTCGGAGCCAATCTCGCCGGCGACACTGCGCCCCGAAGCAATCCCCACTTTGGCTGAAAAATGAGGCTGCTTATTTAAGTCGTCCAAAATGTCAATCGCCGCTGAACAAGCGTTGGAGGCATGGACGTCAGGAGATGTAGTCACTGGCCAACCCCAAAAACCCATTACAGCGTCACCATGAAAGTCACCGATGACTCCATCGTGAGCCAGAATCTGCTGCGTAATCAGCGAAAGACTCTCACTGGTTTGATGAAGTAGCTTCATTAAATCTTCCCGGGAACCTTCACTTGCCTGAGTGAATCCGGTTAAGTCGCAGAACATCACACTCAAGTCGGTTTCCCGTGGCGCAAGTAATTCGGCGGCCGAGCCATTGCTCAATGCCTCTACAACCACATCGGGGAAGTACTGCCGGAAATGAGCCTGAGATCGTTCCAGGTTCTTGAGCATCCGTAAGTTACTAAGCGTGCTTGAAGCCAGTTCGGCATACTTGAGATCCTGTTTGACCTGGTATTGAGTCAGAGAATCATCTCCTGAAGGGAAATGGGAGTCTGATTGACCCGCGACATAAAGCCCCCAATTCTGGCATGTGGCGCCTTGAATCGGAATGCAGAATGCCCAGTCGATTCCCTGTAGTTCGGTGTATTCCGATTCTGTCCCCTGATCCCAAAAGTGAATGGTGCTAAGCTGGGACTCGATCGCTTGTTCAATCAGATTTTGGCTGGGACTAAAGTAAGTATCTTTCTGCCCACGGTAGTCCCAATGCATAATCTCAATGGCTTCCTGCTGTTCAGCAGTCCGACGGACTAGTGCAATGCCGGTCGCTCGGCTAATACCCTTAAAAAGCCAACCGGTTAAGTCTGCCAGTAACTCCTGTTCGTCGGTTGCAGAAGAAATGATCTGCGGCAGTTGGCTTAGTAGTTCGATTCGCTGAGAAGTTTCTTCAAACGGTAGCTTGTGTAAATCCGAAAGCATTATCGTTTGTTCTGCCACTGGAGGCTGTGACGCTAGTGTTGCCGCCAATCGAGATGGCTCCAGAGTAAACATCGTTTCACCAATGACGAAGTGCTGACAATAACTCAGTTGAAATTCCTCTGACTCTGCACCCTGATAAAAGATTGGGTTGCTCGCGTCAAGATGGCGTACGACTGAGATACTGTCCCCTTCGAGTTTGATATTCGCATGCTGCCGGGAAATCTGAGGGTCCCAGGGTACGTTCCAGCGAGGCGTCGTGCGTCCGATGGTGACTGTCCCTTGTTCAGGTATCAGGCGACGCCAGCGATGTTGTAGCTGTTTTCCCTGGGCTATCAAATATGGCATCGATTGAAGACTCCGGATAAATGGTCTCCTGTATTTTACCCTGAATTATTGCTCGAAATGATATTTTGCTTAGTTAGCAAGAGTAAGTAGCAAAGAAATTAGAAACCGTAGTAAAATGGGGTATTATTATCGCTTCGCCTTAGATTTCAAGAATCCAGATTCTTATGCCCCGACTTTCTCTTTTTATCACTCTTCTGGCAACGCTGACTTCGCAGGTCGGACGAGCCCAGGACGGACGAATTCCTCCGGGCCTGGATCGGACCATCGATTATGCAAAAGATGTCGCTCCGATTTTTGAGAAACACTGCATTGATTGTCATGGTAGCGATGTGCAGGAAAGCAATCTTCGAGTTGACCTGAAGGCCTCGTTGCTCCGGGGTGGGGACTTAGGTGAACCGGCATTAATTAAAGAAAAGGGAGCAGAGAGCTTCCTGATTCAAGTCGTGGCAGGTGCGAATGAAGAATTTAAAATGCCACCTGACGGCGAAGGATTGACGGCTGCTGAAATCAGCATTCTGCGAACTTGGATTGATCAGGGCGTCGTTTGGCCTGGGCAGGCAGACGAGATCAAAGTAACAACGGATCACTGGTCCTTTCAACCTGTTGAACGTCCCGAGATTCCTGAAATCACTTCGCCCTGGATCCGTAACCCGGTTGATCAATTCATTCTGGCGGGCCTCCGGAACAAAGGCCTCAGTCCGTCTCCGGCGGCTAGCCCACTGGAATTACTGCGTAGGTTGCGGTTGATCAACCATGGGCTTCCACCTACACCAGAACAAATGCAACGATTCGCATCCCCGGAATCGTATGCTGACCTGGTAAATGAAATACTCGACAGCGATCATTTTGGTGAGCGTTGGGCTTCCCATTGGCTTGATTTAGTGAGGTTTGGGGAAACAACTGGATATGAAGTGAATCGTGAACGTCCGAATGCCTTTCATTTTCGTGATTATGTAATCCAGGCATTTAACGAAGACAAACCGTACGACGTTTTTGTGCGCGAGCAAATTGCTGGTGATCAACAGGGCAATGAAATTGGGACAGGGTTCTTAGTAGCAGGCCCCAACGATGTAGTGAAAAGCAGGGATCCTAATCTCACCAAAATGCAGCGTCAGGATGAATTAGCAGATTACATCAACGCAACAGGGACGACATTTCTGGGACTTACGATCGGCTGCGCACGTTGTCACAACCATAAGTTTGATGCAATTACACAGAGAGACTACTACGCGATGCAGGCAATTTTCGCCGGCGTTCGACATGGTAACCGAGCATTGACGCCGGATGCAGAGCGAATTGAGCGTGAGAAAATTGTGGCATCGCAGGTTCGCACGCTGGAAGTGGATTTGGCAAAACATATCTATGTTCCGTCTGGCAGCCTGATTCATATTGATGAATCAACTGTGGGCCGAACAGGAGTGCGCGGCTTTCAGGAAATCGTACCCAAACGTGCAGCTGCTGAGATTGCCAATGGTACGGGAAAAGGTCAAAAGGATGACAGTGGTGATTCCGATCGGCTTCCCAATCTAAACGGAGGTTCTTACTTTTGGTGGCGAGACGACGGAAAGACGGACCTCGGGCAATACCACATGCTGGCGCGAGGTCACTATCGAATCTGGTTATCATGGGGAAGTGGGCCTACGAGCCACAGCCTGGATACTCAGTACGTACTGGATCGTGATGGCGACATAGCAACGAAGGATGATCAAACGGTCATTGCCGAAGTGAATCAGATTCAATTTGCAGATGGGACAACCACCGCTCAGCCAGGTCGATTGTGGAGCGGCGTTTATAACGCAGGAATCCACGAGCTAACTCCTGCTGCTACCCTGGTTGTTAGACGAAAGGGTAAAGCTACAGCCGTAACTACTGATGTTTTGTTACTCGAACCAGTTGCTGCCAACGACCGGTCTAGGCCCGGTAAACCAATACTCCGGGAAGCAGTCACTCCCAATCTCAACAAAGATCAATTCAAGGCACATCTTGCAAAGTTTGTACGTATGACGATTCTGGAATGCTCGTCGGCGGAACCCTGTCTCGATGAATTGTCTGTGTTTGCGGGAGATAAAAACGTAGGTTTGGCAAAAGACGGTGCCATCGCCACTGCCTCAGGAAATCTTCCCGGCTACCCCATTCACCAAATCAAGCATCTCAACGATGGATTGTTTGGAAACAAGAATAGTTGGATTTCCAACGAGAAAGGTACAGGCTGGTCCCAAATAGAACTTCCTGAACCCCAGATGGTCACCAGCATTGAATGGGCACGTGATCGGCAAGGACAATACAAAGACCGAGTCGCAACGAAATACAGGATGGAGGTTTCGCTTGACGGTAAAAACTGGGTCACAGTCTCTTCAAGTAATGATCGTATCCCTTACCTGTCCGCTGGGAAGGTGGAAGTCGTCTACAGCTTTGAGCATCTGCCAGCAGAGCAACGCACGCTAGCCAAAGCAAAACAGGTTCAGTTAAGAGAGTTTAAAAAAGAACTTGCTGAACTTCGAATGCGCCAAGTGGCATACATCGGTACGTTTACCAGCCCTGAAGTGATTCATCGACTATATCGCGGTGACTTTAATGCACCTCGTGAAGCAGTCGGTCCGGACGCTCTGGAAGTCTTTGGGTCCTTAGGTTTAACTCAGGATTCGACAGACGGACAACGTCGCCTGGCATTTGCTGAGTGGGTTGCCAGTGCTGAGAATCCTTTAACCGCCCGCGTCATCGTGAATCGACTGTGGCAATTCCATTTTGGTACCGGCATTGTGGACACTCCCAGTGATCTCGGACAGGCCGGGACGCTTCCAACACATCCGGAATTACTTGACTATCTCGCCTCCGAATTAGTCAAACATGACTGGAGCCTCAAGCATATTCATCGCCTGATTATGAATTCGGCGACGTTTAGGCAGTCGAGTCGCCCACGCCGAGAAGCTCTGGCTGTTGACGCCAGTGCCAGATTCTTATGGAGATTTCCTCCCAGACGGATGGAGGCCGAGGTAATTCGAGATAGTATTCTACAGGTAAGCGATTCGCTGGATACGAAAATGGGAGGAAGTGGTTTTCCGGGGTTTAAAGTTCAGGCGGAAAACGTGCGTCACTACTTCCCGTTGACAGAATTCGGTCCCGAGCACTGGCGTCGAATGATCTATATGACGAAGGTCCGTCAGGAGAAAGACTCAGTTTTCGGAGTCTTTGACTGTCCGGATGCGAGTCAGGTTGTGGATAAACGCAGTCGTTCCACGACGCCCATTCAGGCGCTCAATCTATTCAACTCGACCTTCGTACTGCAACAATGTGAAATACTGGCCGATAAACTTAAAGAAGATTATCCGGATGCTACTTCAAAACAAGTAACCCATGTGCTTCAAAATGCGTTCGGGCGAATTCCAACAGAAGAGGAAATTGCTGATTCTGTAGCTTTTGTTCAGGAGGCCGGCCTGGTGCAGTTTTGTCGAGCGATTTTCAATGCGAATGAATTCGTGTTTGTACATTGATTCCCTGGAAACCTAAGTAGTTGAAAAATGAGTAATATTGCCCCCGAACAATTGGCAGGTCGTCATTTGCTAAGCCGCAGAGCTTCTCTGGGGAATATGGCTTATGGGCTAAGTTCTGTAGCATTGGCAGGTTTGCTTAGCCAGCAAGGTGCCTTGGCATCCCATCTGGCTGAGGACATTGCCGAGCAAGGAACACCGATCCGACCGACAATCGAACCGGCTAACCCCAATGCTCGACGTGACGCGCACTTCCTGCCCAAAGCAAAAAATGTCCTGATGATATTTTGCTCAGGCGCTTGCTCTCATCTGGATACTTTCGATTACAAGCCCGAATTGATTAAACGTAACGGGCAGCCCATGCCGGGCGGAGATGACTTGCTCACGTTTCAGGGGAAACAGGGTAATCTCACTCGTAGTCCCTGGGAATTCAAGCCTCGCGGTGAGTCGGGAAAAATGATTTCCACTCTGGTGGATCATATCGGTGAACATGCCGATGACATGGCCTTTATTCACTCGCTGACAAGTAAAACCAATACCCATGGTCCGGGGGAAAACTATATGTCCACCGGCTTCACGCTCGATGGTTTCCCCAGCATTGGAGCCTGGGTTACCTATGCCTTAGGAAGTGAAGTTGATAATCTGCCTGCCTTTGTGGCAATTTCCGACCCGCGAGGTACACCTCAGTCGAGTGTTAATAATTGGGGATCTGGATTCTTACCGGCCGCATTTCAGGGAACGGACTTTAACGCCTCCAAGCCCATTGAAAACCTGGTTCCTCCCACCGGAATAACCGCCGAGACAGATCAAAAAACTCGAGGGTTCCTCAAGCGTCTGAACGAGCGTCATCTGGAACGATTCCCCGAAGACACTCAGTTGGCAGCTCGGATCTCAAGCTATGAGCTAGCGGCCAAAATGCAATTGTCGGTACCTGATGTGAGTGATATGTCGACTGAAACAGAGCAGACTCTGAATCTCTATGGCGCCAATGATAGTCAAAATCCATTGAAAGCCTCTTTTGCGAAGAATTGTATTCTGGCTCGCCGTTTGATTGAAAAAGGAGTGCGCTTTGTTCAGTTGTTTAACGGTTCTTATCAAACAGGTGGCGAAGGGACGAGCAATTGGGATGGTCATAAACAATTGAAAAACCAGTACAGTGTTCATGGGCCAATTCTGGACCAACCCGTAGCCGGTTTGTTGACCGATATGAAGCAACGCGGGCTACTCGAAGATACATTGATTGTTTGGACGACTGAATTTGGTCGGATGCCGACCTTCCAGGCTGGAGCAAGTGGACGAGATCACAACCCGTCAGGCTTTACTGCCTGGATGATGGGCGCTGGAGTAAAGGCGCCGTTTGAGTATGGTGCAACCGATGAATTTGGCTATCGGGCGGTTGAGAATGTTTCCACCGTTTATGATTTCCATGCCACCATCCTGCATATGCTTGGCCTGCATCATAAACGTCTCTCTTTCTATCACAATGGCATTGAGCGGCGACTCACCGACGTACACGGCCATGTGATTCACGATGTAATTGCAGGCTAGAAAGAAGAAGCCTGATTTGCCTTCGGAGTAGCGAATCTCCGGAGAACGAAAAACCATAACGTTCCTACCACGATGATGAGCACCACGACCGTAACAATTCCCTCCAGAATGAGGTTTGAACCGAGTTCGCGGATTGGGGAAGTCGCATCTTCATAGCTTTCTTGAATCAAAATGAGTAGCTCGCTTTGCTTTCGATTCACTTCTGATTCGATCGGTGCTCCGGAATCCGTGGACGCTTGTCCCGGAAGTCGTACGCTTTCGATGACGGCAATCCATTTGCCGTCGTATTTTTTGTAAAGCGGATCGTCTGTGCTTTGGCCAACCGGATCGATATAGAGTTGTTTCTCACCCTGTAATAATCGCTGGAGCTGGCTGCCATCCATGCGAAACGGTTCCTGAGTTGGATTGTCGAGCTCATCCATGATCGGATGTTGCAATATAGTCCCCTGGAGCTGCACCTGATCGTTTCGAGTTGTCGTACGCCCGTCAATGAAGACAGCAAACTGATTTTCAATCTCTTCGCTACGCAGGTACGAGAAGTCTCCGAGATTCAGAGTTAAGGCGACAATACCCAACAGGTTGGTTTGTTCATCGTCAGCATAGACAGGAGTGGAAATGGCAATTTTCCAACGCTTGGTCGTTGTCGATTGGAATGCCGCAGATAGATGCGTGTTTTGAATGGGAGCTACGCTTTGCGGTTTGGTATCACGATTCAGATCCTGTCCCTGACCATGGAAGTAAGTTCTAAACGAGTAGTTTCTTCCAACCGATTGAGTTCGCACAGGTTCGTCATAGGCAATCGATAGCATGTCGCCATTAGCGCCGATCACAAACAGGCTGGCTAGCTTCGGGTTGGATTCATCGGACTCAACTCGTCCCGAATAGACTCCGATTCTTTGTTTCAAATAGTCGTCAAATGCGACGCGGATATCCTGCTCGAAAAATGCTCGTTGCTTCGCTGTGATCTGATTGAATGGCTGCCGGTTGGATTGAATCGACTTTAGGAGTTCGGATTGAAGTACGGTACGTAAATGATGTTGTAACTCCGGGCGAGACGATTCGAATTCAATGATTTGGTAATAATTGCGTAGCTCCTCCTCGACCGACAACGCTACGTGTCTGGAGACCCACGAATTGCTTTCATATACACGCTCGCGGACAGCTTGCTCAGCATCCGCAACGGCTTGTCGGTACCAGATACCACTGAAGAGGACCATGATTGCCAGCAGCAATAACGGTCCGAATAGTCCGAGAATATTCAACGGACGACGAGCGCGGGCTAACCTCCGTTGCTCTAGAGCTTCAAGCAAATCAGCAACAGAAGCAAAACGCTGATCCGGGTCGACAGCCAGACACTGTGAAAGAATGGATTGCAGGGCCGGGTCGATCGACCGACGCATATCCGCAAGAGGATCTTCTGCACCCCGCAGAGCATCTTGATAAGTTGCCAGACGTTGTTCGAGATTGCCGGCGTTATCGATTTCATGCAATCGCTGTTCATTCCGGTAAGGTGGTTGCCCTTCCAGTAATGTATAGAGGATGGCTCCCAATCCGTAGATGTCCCATCGCACATCCGGATTAGCATTTAAGTCAGCTTGTTCTGGTGCCATGTAGAACAGCGTGCCTAATGCCGGAGACTGATCCGTGCTTAAACGGGATTGGCCAAAGTCCGCCAGTCGGGCATGCCCTTCTTCGTCTAACAAAATATTGGCAGGCTTAAGGTCACAATGAAGGATCCCTTTGACGTGAGCGTGCCCCATGCCCGTTGCAACATCTTCGAATACCTGCAGGCAGTCCTCCACGGCCAGCGAAGAGTGCGATTCGATGTAATTGTCGAGCGAACCCTGTTCCAAATACTCCATCACGTAATAAGGTGGCTCGTGGTTCCATCCGACTTCCAGTAACTGGACGACGTGACGGGCAGTGGCTAGCGACACCAACTTCTCGACTTCTTTATCAAGTAGTTGCCAGTCCACTCCGGATTGATGGTTGAAGAATTTAACCGCAACCTGACGATTCGTATTGCTGTCAATGCCTACCCAGACTTCTCCATAGGCTCCGGATCCGAGGCGACGAAGCAGCTCGTAACCGGGTAAATCCGCCGGGCCGTCTTGTGGCTGCATGCTGAGCTGTTGCGAACGATGTTGTTCCGCATCGGATTGACGTTGTGTTCGGTCCGGTTTCATCTGAGGTTTATGACAGTCAGGAGGGAATTCGGGCATAATAGGAGTGCCTTTATTTTAATTCCCAGAGTCTCTGACGAGAAGTTTTTGAAAGGAACAGAATGAATCGTCTTCGATCATATTTTCAGCAGTTCCCGTTGATATTGTTAGTCGTTCTGCTGGTCGCGCCTCAATCCCCGAGTCTGGCACAAGATGTAGAGCTTGATGGAAGAGAAGGACGTAATCTGGCTTTAGGGAATTTTCGACCTAAACCGACGCTCAAAGTAGAGCAAACGTTGCTTGAACAGGCTCGGTTTCCGGTTGTCGATGTCCACACCCATTTCCGACATCGCTTAAAGCATGATCTCGGGAAACTCGACGAGTATGTAAAACTGATGGATAAGCACAATATCGCTGTTTGTTGTAGCCTGGACGGAAAGCTCGGCGATACACTCGACGCTCATTTGGAATATCTTGGTACCAAATATCCCGATCGTTTTGTCGTGTTCGCCAATGTGGATTGGCAGGGAAGTGGATCGGAAGATGATCCGTCATCATGGGCATGTCATCAACCGGGGTTTGCAGAAAAGACAGCTCGCCAACTCCAGCTCGCAGTTGGACATGGCGTCAGTGGCTTGAAGTTATTCAAGCAATTTGGGCTTGGCTATAAAAATCCAGATGGCTCATTGATTGAAATTGATGACGAGCGTTGGGATCCGATTTGGAAAGCCTGTGGCCAGCTTGGGATTCCGGTCATTATCCATACGGCGGATCCGATTGCATTCTTTCATGAAATAGATGAAACCAATGAACGTTGGGAAGAGTTGTTTCGGCACCCGGAATGGAGTTTCCCTCCGGATAAATATCCCAGCCGTGAAGCATTGTTGGCAGCACGCAATCGTGTCATTGGGCGTCATCCGGAGACCACATTTATCGGAGCTCATATGGCAAATTCCTCGGAAGATCTCCAAACGGTTGTCGACTGGATGGAGTCTTATCCCAATCTGGTTGTCGAGTTTGCTTCGCGAATTGGTGAGTTAGGAAGGCAGCCCTATACAGCTCGGAAATTCTTTATGAAGTACTCGGATCGCATCTTGTTCGGCACTGATGGACCCTGGCCGGAACTCAGAATTACCTATTACTGGAGATTCCTTGAGACGTTTGACGAGTACTTTCCCTATTCGGAAAAGGAATTTCCACCTCAGGGTTTTTGGCGTATTTACGGCTTAGGGCTTCCGGAACGCGTTCTGCGCAAAATCTACTTTGAAAATGCCTGTCGGATTATTCCTGGGGTCAAAACAAAGGTCGCCAAATATCGCCGCTAGTTAAATTGGGGATTACAGAAGCTATCGATTGCCATAAAATAACCAGCTTGAATCCCAGAGAATTGCTTGATACAGAGAGCTAAGGTATTTCGCATGAGCGACACACCAGCAGACAAACCCGAAACTGAGTCCGATTCGATAGAAGACCTGCAGATGCACGTTGCCAGCCGACGTGAGAAGATGCGCAAAATCGAGGAATTGGGTCTCGATCCCTGGGGCGGACGTTTTGATGATCGCCAGTTAATCAGCGAAATTCGCTCGCGGCTAGCCGAAGTTCAGTACCAGAAAGAAGATGGTACGCTCGTTGCTTTGCCGGATCTGGATGGAGATCCTGAAGAACGAGTTAACATGCGTGATTGGCGTGCAGAGCAGGGGCCGGGATCGGAAATCGGCCCAACCGTGCGAGCTGCCGGACGTATCATGCTGAAACGCGATAAGGGGAAACTTAGCTTTATCGATATTCAGGATTGGAGTGGACGGCTGCAGCTGTTCGTGGGGAAAAAACAGGTCGGTGAAGAAGATTTTGAATTAGCTGGTTTGTTTGATCTGGGAGATATCGTTGGAGTCGATGGAAGATTGGGAGTTACCAATACAGGGGAACTAACGATCTTTGCAGAGCAACTGCATTTTTTGACCAAGTCGATTGAACCACCTCCGGCAAAACACCTCGGAATGACAGATCCTGAATTACGTCAACGTCGGCGTTATGTTGATCTGGCGTACAACGAAGGGGTACAGCAGCGATTTTTGAATCGAACCAAAATCGTTCAGTCAATTCGAAGCTCATTGGCGGATGAAAACTTTGCGGAAATCGAAGGCCCGACATTGCATTCGATCGCGGGCGGAGCAGCCGCTCGTCCGTTTGTCACCCACCATAATGCATTGGACTTAGAACTCTATATGCGAATTGCCTTGGAGTTACACCTCAAGCGGCTTCTCGTCGGTGGTCTGGAACGCGTCTATGAACTCGGCCGAGTCTATCGTAATGAAGGAATCAGCCCGAGACACAATCCTGAATTTACAATGTTGGAAGTCTATCAGGCATTCGGTGATTATCAATCGATGATGGATTTGACTGAAAAGATTATCGTGGATGCGATCGATGCCATTGGTGGCAACTACAAATTGCCATTTGGTGAACACGAAATTGATTTCACTCCCCCATTTCAGCGAGCGACTTACAACGAGCTGTTTGAAAAGCACACCGGCGTCGATCCTGCGAATGCCGAAGCTGTGGCCGAATATGCTAAAAAAATTGGTGTCGATACCGAAGGACGCCATCCGGATGTGATTAAGAATGAAGTTTTCGAAGAACGTGTGGAAGATGCTCTCGAAGGTCCGGTGTTTGTAATCGATTACCCAGCCAGTATCTGTCCGCTGACAAAGCGAAAACGTGATAATCCGGAAATAGCAGAACGGTTTGAACTGTTTGTGAGAGGAATGGAAATTGCCAATGCCTACACCGAATTAAACGATCCGGACTTGCAGGAAGAACTGTTCAAAACGCAGTTGGAGGGTCTGTCAGACGAGGATTCCATGGCCAAAATGGATAACGACTTTATTCGGGCCCTGCGTTACGGCATGCCGCCGGCAGGTGGATTGGGCATCGGAATCGATCGCTTAGTGATGCTGCTAACGAATTCCCAGACAATTAGAGACGTAATACTATTCCCTTTACTACGCCCGGAATAATAGAATAGGCCAAGTGGTCAAACAAAAGTTAGGTTGAAGCGTTACAGGATGGAACGCGAATTGAGCAACTGACGAACATACCAAAGCCGAAGGATTGGCAGTGTATAAACTTTTACTATCATGGCGATATCTTAAAAGCCGCTATATTGCGCTCGCTTCGATCGTCAGTGTGACACTGGGCGTGGCAACGTTAATCGTCGTTAATAGTGTCATGGCTGGCTTTAGCGATGAAATGCATAAACGCCTGCACGGTATTCTTTCAGATGTCGTGATCCGTAGCCACGATTTGAATGGCTTGCCCGACCCGCAATGGCATATGGATGAAATTCAAAAGCTTGCCGGCGATCAGATTGAAGCGATGACGGCAGCGATTCAGATTCCTGCCATGATTAATTTTCGAGATAATATTCAAGGGCAGTGGATCACTCAACCCATCACGCTCATCGGGATTGATCAACAGACGTACGCAGGTGTATCTGATTTTTCTGAGTATTTACTGCACCCGGACAATCGACAGCAACTCGATTTTCTTTTGAAAGAGAACGATTACGGACGTGGGAAAAAAGATCGCTTTCCAGTTTCCGGATGGGCCCGTCGCCGCGTCTCTGCGGAATGGCAAACCAATGCCGCCAATGCGCAAACCCAACAGGATGGTATTGATGCAGCAGATATTCCAGCCTCTCCATTTCCGTTGGTCGACGATAGTGGTATCGAAGGACAAGGAGAAACGGTTGAGGGACTGGATAATGGAGTTCCCGGTGTTCCGTTTCAGAGTGTCGACGAACCTGAACTCGTGTTTGACCCGGCCACCGAACAGCATACGGGAATCGTGCTGGGGATTTCAATCTGCAGCGTTCGTGGACGAGATGCTGATGGTGAAGTGATGGACTACTATTTCGCGTTGCCCGGCGATGATGTCAAAGTTACTTTTCCAAATACTGGTCAACCTCCCAAGGCCGTGAGTGATAGTTTTACGATTGTGGATTTCTACGAAAGTGAAATGAGTGAATACGATTCATCATTTGCTTTTGTGCCATTGTCGAAAATCCAGGATCTGCGAGGCATGGTGGATATTCAGTCCGGTGTTAAAAGTGTGTCAACGATTCAGCTAAAGTTGAAAGAAGGAGCGGACCTCAATGCGGTTCGAGATAAACTGCAGGCGAGGTTCCCGATTCAACAGTTCGGTTATCAGATTCAAACATGGCGGGACATGCAAGGACCACTTTTAGCGGCAGTCCAACTGGAAACCACAATCCTGAATATTCTCTTGTTTTTGATTATCGCAGTCGCCGGTTTTGGGATCCTGGCAACCTTCTTTATGATCGTTGTTGAAAAGACTCGGGATGTGGGGATTCTTAAGAGCCTCGGAGCGCCTAGTGGCGGTGTGATGAGTATCTTCCTTGGTTATGGGTTGTCGTTGGGTACTGTAGGTTCCGGAGTCGGGCTCGTGCTGGGGCTACTGTTTGTCGATCACATTAACACCATCGCCGGGTGGATTGAACAAGTGACCGGACAGGAAGTTTTTGACCCGACGGTCTATTACTTCAGCCAAATTCCAGTCATTGTGAATCCAGTGACCTGTGTTTGGGTTGTGCTCGGGGCAATCGCTATTGCTGTGATTGCAAGTATTCTTCCGGCGAGAAAAGCTGCCAAATTGCATCCGGTGGAGGCCTTGAGATATGAGTAGTGCCTTTGAATTGACATACCCGGAGACGCCACGTCAGGACAACGAAACGCAGGACTCGTTACATCCACGATTGTTGACCTCGCCAGTAGTGTTGCAGGCCACAGGAGTCACGAAAAGTTATCGTAAGGGTAAGGTTGAAGTCCCGGTTCTCAATGGTGTTGATATTGAAGTTGTTGAGGGCGAGTTTCAGGCCATCGTTGGTGCAAGTGGCTCAGGGAAGAGCACGCTGCTTCATTTGCTTGCCACGCTGGACAAACCAGATTCAGGTGAAATATTCTTCGAAGATAATCGGATAGACAATTTACCGGCTGCTTCACGGGATATTCTGAGAAATCGGTACATCGGGATGATTTTTCAGTTTTATCATTTGTTGCCTGAACTAACGGCATTGGAAAATGTCCTGATGCCCGTCATGATTAACCACGGTGTCGTTTCTTATATGATGCAGCGTTGGAAGTTTCGTAAGCGGGCGAAGGAATTACTCGACTTGGTTGGCCTTAGCCACCGTCTTAAACATCGTCCCAGGGAAATGTCGGGAGGTGAAATGCAACGAGTCGCTATTGCTCGATCATTGATGGCAAATCCACGGCTGTTATTGGCAGACGAACCGACCGGTAATCTGGACCGTGCCGCGGGTGAAGAAATAATGTCGATAATCAATGAGTTAAATTCCGCATATGATGTCACGATTATCATGGTGACACATGATATGTCGATTGCCGCTCAGGCAGATCGGACAGTGCGATTGGCTGAAGGCCGAGTGGAATCGGTTTCGTTTCAGAGTTAACTCTCTGCCAACCGGTACTCAAGCTCACTTCTGCTGTCTAAAATAATGGCTTGGTCACCGCTACGGTGAAGTAATCAACTGTCTGGAATCTGTGATTAGATTATGGCTCTGAAAGTTTTCATTAACGGTACGCTTTACAACAAAGAAGATGCGAAGGTCAGTGTTTATGACCACGGGTTTTTGTACGGTGATGGTGTCTTCGAAGGTATGCGAAGTTACGCCGGAACTGTATTCAGAATGAAAGAACATCTGGATCGATTGTGGGAATCGGCTGAGAAAATTCAACTCACGATTCCGATGACGAAAGAAGAAATGTCCGATGCCGTGAATGCGACACTTGCGGCGAATGAGATCGAAGATGGTTATATCCGACTGGTGGTCTCGCGAGGGGAAGGTACACTCGGACTTGATCCGAATAAGTGCCCAACACCTAATATTATTATCATCACGGATTTTATTACGTTGTATCCGGATGAGTTCTATCAGAATGGCTTGGAAATCATCACGGCCAAGACCATTCGGAATCATCCGGGAGCGTTAGATCCGCGGATCAAATCGCTAAATTATTTAAATAACATTCTGGCCAAAATCGAAGGCCTGGCAGCCGGGTGTGTTGAAACACTGATGTTGAATCACAAAGGCGAAGTGGCTGAATGCACTGGAGACAATATCTTTATTGTCAAAGGTGGAAAGCTGCTGACTCCTCCTGTTGAAGCGGGCGTGCTCGAAGGTATTACTCGTGGCGCGGTGATGGAACTGGCAGCCGGAGATGGTGTCGAAGTGGTAGAGTCGACGATGACACTTGAGGATGTGTACTCGGCGGAAGAAGTATTCCTGACAGGAAGTGCTGCGGAAATTGTGCCGGTTATCAAAGTTGATGGAAAGCAAATCGGCGACGGGACTCCGGGGCTGATTACCAGACGAGTGGCAGATCTTTATTCGCAATTGCGTACTTCTTAAGTAAGAGTGCTGTCATTCCATATTGAGTTGAGGCCGGGGATTTAGTACAAATTCCAATCGGTTTTTGTCCTTACATGCCTTCCTTGCACGACTTGTCCTTCGATGTCATCGCAGATTCGACTAGTAGCCATCCTACTGATGATTATTGCCTGCCCCTCTGGTGGCACGACGGCGTCTGCGCAAGAACCTATTCTGCTACACCCCCAGGGTAAAGAAGCGATCTATTCGCCGAATTGGAACCGAGGCGTTCGCAATTTGGCTCCCAGTTTTAATCGGCTAAAACCAGGAGAACACCGACGTCCATTCCCTGAAGAAGAAATCGATGTAGTGAGTGAGAACATCGGCTTATGGATTCCGACGATTCGAGTGGACAAAACAGTGTGGGATGGCACGATTGAATTTGGCGGCAATGGGACGACCGGAAATACCAGTACGTCACGGCTGTTTGCCAGCGTCGAATTAGAACGGGATACTCGCAAAGGTGAACTTGAAATTGATCTCGATTATGTCCGCTCGAAAGCAGGTGGAGTGGTCAACAAACATCACACGCTATTTGACGTAGGGCATCAGTGGTTGAAAGATGGTAGTAATCTGAGCTGGTTTGCCGAATTGGGACTGGAATTCGATGAATTTCGTCCCTTTGATTTACGATTGACAGCCAATGGAGGTATCCAGAAGCTGTTTGTGGATAACGAGGTGACTCAATTGAGCTGGCGTTTTGGTGCCGGTATGTCACAGGAGATCGGAGCAGTCGAGGATAATGTGATTCCCGAAGCCGTGTTTGGGCTAATCCTCGAAAAACAGCTTACTTCGCGACAACTATTAAAAGTGGACTTTGATTACTTTCCCGATTGGTCGAATTTCACCGAGTTCCGATTGGAGGCCGAAGGATCCTGGCGGTTTATTCTTGACGAAGATCATGGTTGGAGTCTGAAGTTGTCAGCACTAGATCGTTATGACAGTACGCCTGGGCAGAATCGCCCGAATGACTTCACCTACTCGCTTGTCCTCTTGTGGGAAATTTGATCGAGTTCTTGCTCGACTTATTTACTGGATTCGTTTTTCCAGTTCGGGTCTTTTCCAAAGAACATCATGTGTTGCCACGGTAGTTTGTCAAATTCCTTGGTTAGCTGGAATCCGTTGGATTCGTATTCCTTGAGAATTTGCTTTTTACTCATCTTGTGTAATGGTTTGATAGGAACTTTGGGGTCCTCTTCGCGATACTCGAGTAGGACAATTTGCCCATCCTCTTTTAAACTCTCTCGCATGTAATTGAGCATGACTTCCGGATGAGATAATTCGTGGTACACGTCGACCATCAAAATGAAATCTACACTGTTCTTAGGAAGATGAGGGTTGTGAAACGAGCCTAAGATGGGGGTCACGTTTTCGATTGCCTCACTTTCCACACGCGTGCGAAGTAGTTGTAGCATTTGAGGTTGGACGTCGACGGCAAGAATCGTACCCGCCGGGCCGACCATTTTAGCCAGTTGCAGTGAATAGAATCCATTTCCACATCCCATATCACAAATCGTCATCCCGGTTTTGACTCCGAGGTTGGAGAGCATGAGCGAACAGCGTTCTTCGTTCTCTCGGTTTTCTCGGATGAGCCAGGGAGCGCCGGTGTAATGCATGGTCTGCGCAATCTGACGCCCCATGTAAATTCGCCGCCCCGGAGGAAGTTTGGCTTGCTTTTGAGTGATTTGCTGTTGCGCTTCAACTGCCGCGGGGCCTAGCGGAGTTCCGGGAAAGTACAAAATGGCGATTGCTGAAAAAATGAAGATCATCCGAAGCATCAGTCTTCTTCCATAAACTTGTTTGGTGAGTGCGGCGAGTTACCTGTTCACCCGCTATACAATCATTCTACAAAACATTGGCCACTCAACTCCAGCAGAAGTGTCGAATTCACCTAGGCAGGTTTCGCAGTCGGAGCGAAGTGTGAATAGAATTCCCCGATCTTAGAAGGGTTCGGGAAGTTTGCGCTGAAAGGGTGCAGTTTGATGAACGGGAGGGATTCTACCGTTTTCAACTTCCCATTGATACCGTTGTTGGTCGTCAGCATAGTATGTCAGCCAGAGCTCAGGATCCGAATCCAAATCGACAAGTTTCCAGACGAGATTGTTCTCGGGCAGGTCGAGCTTCTTTTCGGTGGCCGGTAGGATGTCCCGGAATAAAACACAGTAAAGCTGTCGGTCCGAAAGATGGTCGGTGCACTCTAAGTAGACGCGTTGTTCGGCTAAGCGTTCGATGGCATCCCACATGACTTTAGATAGATTGCGATCGGACAAGGTGTCAGGGTGCGGGATTTGAAGCTCCGGCTCAAACCACTGGCTGATGGGAATTACGGGCGATCGTTCCCAACAAAGCATGGCTTTGAGAAATTTGTTTTCATCCTCAGTCGACATCTGTGATGCGTCGACCAGTTCAATAGACTCGTCCATGTAAGGTTCTAACTCGTCTCGTAGCTGAGCATTGAGAAGTAATTGATCGACTTCGTGTTTGGGAAATCTAACTTCAGACATGGATGTTCTTATTAGCTTCTTATTTCTCAGACGCCGTTTTATGCGTCTGTTTCGATGTTTGGTTATGTCTTGAATCGTAATTGAATTGCGATGGCTTACAAGAACGATTTGTTACCAATTGCATCGTAACTGGAGTTAATTCCGAATGGTATTCGTCGTGACCGTTACGAAGGTAAATCTCGGACATTTAGCTGGTTTCGAGCGTTTTAATCGTTACGACCTGCACTGAAATCCGGTTTGCCCAGCCATAAAAAAACACGACCGAACGGCCGTGTTTGATGTGACCATGGCTAGCCAGAGATTAATGGTCTTCGGTGTCTGAGATCTTACTGAGACGGCGTTCATGACGACCACCTTCAAATTCAGTTTCCAGCCAGATGGAAACAAGCTGCTCAACACTACGTTCGCCAAACAGGTCTGCCGAAAGGCAAAGAATGTTGAGATTGTTGTGGCGACGACTCATTTCTGCTGTGACAGTATCATGACACGTGGCAGCTCGCACACCCTTATGTTTGTTAGCGGCAATCGCCATGCCAATTCCAGTGCCACAGATTAGTATCCCGCGGTCGCTACCACCTTGCGAGACACTGCGTCCGACTTCATTGGCAATGTCCGGATAGTCAACACTGTCGTCACTGTTGGTGCCTGCATCACTTGTCGAATGGCCAAGCCGCTCTAGCTGTTCAATGATCTTGGCTTTTACTTTATAGCCACGATGATCGCTTCCAACCGAAATGTGCATGATTTAGTTGTCTCCAAGTAAGTTGTGTGGAGGTTGTAACCCCAGTATCTCAGGCAATCGTTGTTCTAACAATGCGTCAATCTGTTGAGCACATGCCTGATAAACTTCGACGGGTGCTCCAAAGGGGTCAGCTACGTCGCCGCCATCAGGGTCGAGCACAAAAGTTTTGTCTTCAAATTCGGGCCACTCGCCAATGATAGCTCGCCGGTGAGAATTTGAAAGGGTTAATAATAAGTCTGCGTCTCGGGCAAACTGATAATTTAATTGCTGGCTTGTGTGATCATTCAGGTCGAGACCTTGTTCATCCAGGACCTGCACAGCTTGCAACGCTGCTGGAGATCCTTGCGAAGCAGCGATTCCTGCCGATTGTACTCGGATTTTTAACTGCGTAAGGTCGCATTCTAATTTGTCTGCAAGCTTCTTTTTTAAGAGTAGCTCCGCCATCGGGCTACGGCAGGTGTTTCCAGTACAAATGATCACGATCTCGGGTTGTGCCAATTGCCTGAGCATCTGGTTATCAATCGCTCCGCTCCGCAGCACAGTGATTTCATCGTTAGCTAACCGAATAACGGTCGAGGGTGTTCCTATTTTTGTTGGGCCTCCATCTACGACTAAACTTAACTCGTCTCCCAACTGATCCGCGACTTCATGAGCGGTGGTTGCATCGGCTTCACCACTTTTGTTGGCACTAGTTAAGGCAATCGGTTGCTCCAGAATTTCAAGCACGGTTAACAATACCTCATTGCTTGGGACGCGAAGCCCCACCCAGCCTTCCGGAGCAATAAAGGGAATGACATCATCCGGTAATGAACGAACCAGACTCTGTTCATCCGTGGCATCGACGACCATGGTGAGTGGGCCTGGCCAACATCGTCGGGCTAAACGTTTGGCTAGAGGGGTTGCATTAGGAGCAAATTTGATCAGCTCACTGGCGTCATTGATTGCTAATGTGAGAACTTGAGATTCCGGTCGCCCCTTGATTTCAAAGATTTTCTCAATGGCTGCTGCGTCATTAATGGCGGCACCCAGACCATAGACGGTTTCAGTTGGAAATGCTACGACTTCATCTGCTTGAAGGGTCTCCACCGCAACTTGAATCACCGACCGGGGGTCTTCAGCGTTGTATACGTCGAGTACTTTGGGAGCCATGTTTAATGTCGTTTTTGATAAATGAAGTTGGAATGAGCGTACGTTGGCAATTTGGTTTAGCTGTTGTTCTCCACGTTGGAATGAATGACTGCGAGTTGACAGTTATTCATCCCGAAAACAGTTACGATGCATTAGTTTAAAGGGCAGATTCACAGATGGTCAAGTATCTTGCCTGGCAGTGACAGAGGATGCCAAAAATTGGAGAATACAGGTGATTTGACCTGTTTTGACGATCAGTACTAGCTGTTTATTCGGCCTGACGATGACAGAACAAGTCAAAGCAATCAGATTATGTTTTAGATGTAATACATCGCTTCTGATTGCCCTTGCGCCTGTTCTAGTAGATCAGCAAAGGTGATTTGATGGAGTGTTTCCTGTTGTTTGGACAGGATTTGGTTCCAATTTGACAGTAAAACGGCAGACAGCGGAGTTGAATTCTCGGAGTTCTGATAAATGTCACCCGAGTGACCATCCACAATGGCCATGACTTGCCCTAAAGAGACTTCTTTAGGAGTTGAAGCCAGACGGTAGCCACCGGAGGCTCCGCGGATGCTATTTACCAATCCAGCTCCTTTGAGTTGGAGTAGGATTTGTACTAGAAACCGGTTGGGGATTCCATGACGTTCTGAGATATCTTTGATTCGAACCGGAGCTTGTTCGTTATAGCGACTGGCGAGTTCCAAAATCGCAATACACGCATATTCGGTTTTTGCTGAGATATGCACGATTAGTCATCCATTGAATGCAATCCGCATTCCGTTTTAGCCGTTCCGCTCCATCTTCCTGCTCGCTCGTCTTCACCAAATCCGACGGGGCGGGTACAGGGCCAGCAACCGACGCTTGGGTAGCCTTGGTCGTGTAGCGGGTTATAGGGTATGTCATGTTCAGTAATCATGCCCCAGATATCTTTTTTGCTGCAATTTGCCAGTGGGCTCACTTTAATTAGGCCAAACTTTTTGTCCCATCCTATGATCGGAGCTTTAGCTCGATCCGGACTTTGGTCACGACGAATGGCACTCGACCAGCAATGTAATTGGTTAGCGACTTTCTTTAGCAGTGACAGCTTTCTGTCATAGCAGCACTTATTTGGGTCAGATTTATAAACCGGTCCGCCATGTAATTCTTCGTATTCAACTACGTCTAGTTCGGGACGAATGAGCTGAACTTCAATTCCATAGCGAGTTTTTACTTGATCACGGAGATCCAGAGTTTCCTGGAATTGGTACCCGGTTTCCAGGTTGAAGATAGGAGTTTCCGGCGCGAAGGTTGAGAGCATGTGAATCATTGTCATCCCTTCGGGGCCAAAAGCAGTGGCCATTGCGAAATGTGGAGCGTAATTATCTACGGCCCATTTGAGTATATCGACAGGCGCGGCTGATTCGAGTGATTTGCTGGCAGCGTCAAGTTCTGCCAATAGTTCCTCTGTAGGCTCTATTCGCTTGAAATTCGATGATTTGTCAGGGCTTTTGGTTTCCACCTCGCCACAACGCTCCTTTAATTAATGAATAAATATCATAAACATTATCAACTAAGTAAACAATAGACCATTTCCAGTCCCACCCACTCTTTATCTGGCCCAATTCCCCAAAATACAATAGGTGCCACCCACTCATTTTGGCCTCAAATCCGGAATCTCCCGTACAAGATCCCGTGCCACCCACTCATGCTGAGTCTGAGTAGAACCGGTTGTAATACGCAAATCAGCTATACCTTCTATGAATCGACAGGGGATTCCAGGAGGAAAAAAATGAGTGCGTGGCACCTATTGGCTCTCAGAATTTAGTCGGTGGCACGGTTTTTAGAGGGAGCGTCGAGTGGGTGGCACCCATTGGGAGGATTTATGGAGGGGGATAGAGTGGGTGGCACCTATTTAATTAGAATGGAGGGATTCATGTGGGAGGAATGCGATGCAGCAAGTTTATTTGGCAGTTGATATTGGTGGCTCTAGCGGGCGCGTGGTTGCTGGCGAATTTGACGGGCAAAAGGTCGCTTTGGAAGAAGTCTACCGATTTAGCAATAGCGGTACGGCGGCCAACGATCGTATGTACTGGGATATGCTAAAACAATGGGACCACATTGTCAGTGGACTGTCTGCAGCTCAGGAGCAATACGGTGAACGAATTGTCAGCCTGGGCCTCGATACCTGGGGAGTTGACTTCGGCTTACTAGGAAAAAACGATGAACTGATCAGTAACCCATTTCATTATCGTGACTCGCAATTAGACGGAATCCTGGAGTGGGGGTTTGAACGAGTCAGTCGTGAAGAGATTTTTGCTCAAACCGGTCTCCAATTCATGCAGATCAATTCGCTCTTCCAATTGCTGGCACTGCAGCGACGTGAATCACCGATTCTCGAATTTGCAGAATCACTGTTGATGATCCCCGACTTATTCAATTGGCTACTCACTGGCGAAAAGGTTAATGAATTTACCAATGCAACGACGACGCAATTGTTAAATCCGGCTACTAACCAATGGGCCACCGGATTGATGGATCAATTTGGCCTGCCAGCAAAGATTCTTGGAGAGATCGCTCAACCCGGAACTAAATTAGGCAAACTCAGATCATCGGTTGCCAAGGAAGTTGGCAATGCAGAAATCGAAGTCGTCCTACCCGGCACTCACGATACTGCCAGTGCTGTCATGGCAGTACCTTCAACTGAGCCGCTCAGTAACCAACCCAACTGGTGCTACATCAGTAGTGGAACCTGGTCCTTGATGGGAGTCGAAGTTGCTGACCCTATCATCAACCAACAATGTTTAGATCTCAATTTCACGAATGAAGGTGGAGTTGGTGGCAGCGTACGTGTGCTCAAGAACATCACCGGGCTGTGGATTGTGCAACAATGCCGTGACGCCTGGCTGGAAGCCGGAACAGAGTATGGTTGGGGGCAGTTGGTGGAACTGGCTGAGGAGAGCACGCCGTTGGTTTCCTTTATCGATCCAGATGACCCTTCATTTGCTATGCCTGAATCCATGCCTGAGGCAATTCAACGTTTTTGTAGCAATACCGGCCAAACCGTACCGGAAACTCCGGGAGCGATCATACGCTGTGCACTCGAAAGCCTGGCACTTAAATACCACTCAGTTCTGGGTATGCTCGAATCACTAACCAAGGGCTCGATTGAGTTGGTGCATATTGTCGGTGGAGGTACACAAAACAAATTACTTTGCCAAATGACAGCGGACGCCTGTCAACGCACTGTCATTGCGGGGCCCATGGAAGCGACGGCAACAGGCAATTTATTAGTACAGTTGATCGCGAACGGCGCAGTCAGTTCTGTCGCAGAAGCTCGACAAATTGTCACGAATAGTTTTGCGGTAGAAACATATATCCCTGATACATCGTATGATTGGAGTGAAGCCGCAGAACGCTTTGCGAGCATCATCTCTTAACAGCAGAGAGATTGGAAGGACGTAAGAATGGTAAATGTAGGAATCACGGGCATCGGATTCATGGGCTGGATTCATTATCTTGCCTACCAAAAGACAGACGGAGTTCAAATCGGAGCGATCTGCACTCGGAACGAGGCAAAACGTAATGGTGACTGGACCGGAATTCAGGGTAACTTCGGTCCTCCTGGCGCACAGGTCGACGTTTCCGGTTGGTCGTGTTATTCGGATGTCGACGAATTAATCGCCGATGAATCGATCGACCTGATCGACATCTGCCTACCGCCGGATCTGCATGCAGAGGTTGCCATAAAAGCATTGGAAGCGGGCAAGCATGTGTTCATAGAAAAGCCCATGGCACTAACCGCAGCAGATTGTGAGAGCATCGTTGAAGTCGCCTCGCAGAATAATCGCCAGGCAATGGTTGCTCATGTTCTTCCGTTCTTTCCCGAATACACAGTTTTACGCAACGCCGTCACGTCAGGCGAGTACGGGAAGTTACTTGGTGGCCATTTCAATCGTGTGATTTCTGATCCGCTTTGGTTAGGCAAGGATTTTTGGAGTGAAGACAAAGTGGGGGGGCCATTGATCGACCTCCACGTGCATGATGCCCACTTGATCAGATTTCTCTTTGGTATGCCCACGGCCGTAAACACGCGTGGACGTTTTCGTGATGATACCGTCGAGTATTGTAGTACCGGTTTTGACTTTGACGATTCCGATCTCGTTGTGACATCCAATAGTGGAGTGATCAATCAGCAAGGGCGTCCGTTTATGCACAACTTTGAAGCGCATTTCGAAAAGGCAACCATGCAATTCTCGTCTGCAGTCCTGGCTGATGAGTCCGAATTATCACCTTTTAAGATCTATGATGCGGAAGGTGCTGTTGTTCGCCCGGACTTAGGTTCCGGAGACCCGGTTGATTCCTTTGTCATGGAAATTCAGGAAGCTGTAGGAGCGATCGAAACGGGACAGCCTTCCTCGTTGCTTGGTGGAGAGTTGGCACGTGACGCAATTACACTTTGCTACAAACAAGCCGAATCGGCCCAACTTGGAAGTTCGGTAAGCATCTAGAGTAGTACGTCTAACTGATGCGATTCCCCTAGGATGAGGGGGATCAGCCTGAGCTAGCTTTCCTCGTTTAACATGCCTCCGGATTTTAATCGAATTTCGGGGTTGAAGTGCCGTATATAATAGTAAGCACCGGTTGGATCATCTGCGGAGGTCCAGGGTTTGAATTTATGCGAGTAACAGGGGCTGCAAAATGCTAAAGATCTTTAAGAAGCATGTACACGGATTCTGCGATGGATTGAGTCGAAGAGATTTTCTTCAAATCGGTGGCGGTGGCTTGGGTGCAATGAGTCTCCCAGCGATTTTGCAAGCAGAATCCAATGCCGGAATCACGAGCAGCAACAAGGCTGTGATTCACCTTCATCTGGCTGGAGGTCCTTCTCATCAGGATATGTTTGACCTCAAGCCTGAAGCTCCGTCTGAGTTTCGAGGTGAATTCAATCCGATCCATACCAACGTTCCGGGGTTGGATATTTGTGAGCACATGCCTCAATTGTCGACGATGGCAGACAAGTTTGCTGTGATTCGATCTTTGGTCGGCATGCAGAATTCACATAGTCACTTCCATACGTCCACGGGTTACAACAACCGAGACTTAAGCAATGTCGGTGGTCGTCCCTACTTTGGTAGCGTGATCGCTCGACTTCAGGGAGTCACAGATACAGGAGCACCTCCATATATTTCTTATATGGGTGGTGAGCCGGGTTACTTAGGCCCTGTCTACCGCCCCTACAAGCCGAGTGGAACAGATCTCAAGCTTAGGAGTATCACTGAAGAGCGATTAAATAACCGTCGTCAACTGCTCGGTTCGCTGGATCAGATTCGTCGCGACATCGACTCGACCGGCCAGCTAGATGCTTTGGATAGTTACACACAACAAGCTGCTGAATTGGTGACATCCGGTAGTGTCGCTGACGCTCTGGATTTAAAACTGGAAGAGCCCTCCAAAGTGAAGCAATATGGAAACACGTACAAAAATCTACTGATCGCTCGGCGATTGGTGGAGGCAGGTTCCAGGGTTGTCACAGTTCAGTCCGGCGGGTGGGACACTCACAGCAATAATTTCAAGAGCCTCAAGACGCGACTTGCTGAATTAGATATGGCGGTGAGCACATTGATTACTGATCTTAGCGAGCGTGGACTGGATCAGGATGTCACTTTGATTGTTTGGGGAGAATTTGGGCGAACTCCTCGTGTGAATAGCAAAGCTGGCCGGGATCACTGGCCTCGATTGGCAATGGCCTTTATGGCTGGTGGTGGCATGCGACTAGGTCAGGCGATTGGTACATCAAGTAAAAACGCTGAGTATGCCAAGGATCGCCCGGTTCATTTCCAGGAGGTCATTGCGACGCTCTACCACAACATGGGAATCAACTGCGAGACAACGCAACTGATTGATCCAAACGGTCGTCCTCAGTACCTATTGGATCATCGTCAGCCGATTGCTGAATTGGTTTAACACATCTTCAAATCCGTGCTTTCAAGATCACCATGATAAAAACCTCGTTGCTTACGCAGCGGGGTTTTTTTGTGATTCATTATCGAGCCGGATCGATTTAATACCTTGCCTGATCGTTACAGCCGTTAGAAGTCGGGTTAGCGGCATGTTCAAGGCAGGTCATGCCGGTTCTACGGCTTATATTTCACTAGTTTTTAGAGTGAAAAACAGCTCTCTTTTCCACACGTTCTATGCTTTAAGCGGTGCTGAGTTCCAACAACTCAGTTCCGGTTTTACCCTTCAAAGCATGGAATCAACGTATGAAGTTAGGCACACGGAATGGCCGTCTTAGTTGCTATGAAACAGCGACTACCGTTCTACTTCATGCTGCAGTTGTAGTCCTCTTACTACAATGGTCCGTGCCCGTTGCTGCTCAGTCTGCCAACACGAAAAATACCACATCAATTTCGCTGGTGGAGATTGTAAGTGAAGGTGCCGCACTTGAATCTCAGGGCAATTGGCAAGCCGCAGTAAAACTCTACGAGAAGACACTTAAGTCTCACCCACAGGCATCTCAACTGCAAAAGCGAGTGCAGTTATGTAAAGCCCAGCTGGACGTTGGACGACGTTATAACGATTCTAGCTACAAGCGTTCCATCAACCAGCTTGACCTAGCATCCAGCAAAGCAGTTTATCGAGAAGTGTTGGCAAAAATCGACACCTACTTCTATACGAATCCGGATTGGAAAAACTTAGTCAAGAACGGGTTTTGGCAGTTACAACTTGCAATTCAGAATAAAGAATTCTGCACCTTCTATAAGTTGAGTAAGAATAGCGAACGAGATTTCGCATTCAAAAAACAAATCGACAATTGGTTGCAGCGTCAGAATATACGAAATTATCAAGATGTGCTTTATGCTGCTGAATATATTAGCCGTCAGGCCAATCAAAAGTATGGCTTGCCTCATCAATCTTCCATGCTTGAAATGATAGTAGGGTCGATTAGTTTACTGGACCGCTATTCTTCCTATCTCACCGGAACTGAGTTAAACGACATGTTCTCTCAGATCAACGGTAATTTCGTAGGATTGGGAGTTGAGTTAAGAATCCTTGATAAGTGTTTGCTAATCGATCGTGTGATTCAGGGCGGGCCGGCAGGCGAGTCTGGTATTAAAAAGGGTGACCGCATTATCGAAGTGGACCGTCAGATCATTCCTCAAATAGCATCAGCCAAAGCAGCTGATCTGCTCAAGGGTATGCAGGATTCCAAGGTGGAAATTGTTGTAGTAGGTGGCGATGGCAGTGTCCGACGACTGATGCTAACTCGACGGCGTGTTGTCGTTCCTAGTGTGGAGGACATTAAAATGCTCGACGTCAAAGCTGGCGTAGGCTACCTTCGCATTCGTAGTTTCCAAAAGAACACAGCCGCGGATGTCGA
>CEUY01024493.1_pt1 | contig 28870 bp, 26 predicted proteins | sample 361481 | NCBI WGS metagenome assembly CEUY01 (sample SAMEA2622737, study PRJEB7988) | marine metagenome | isolation source: saline water (ENVO:00002010), including | reverse complement strand
GATCATTTGGTCTCATGTTTTCAACAAAATAAACCTTCTGTAATATTCCATTTAGCTGCTCAACCTCTTGTCAGAGAGAGTTTTGAGTATCCTGTTGAAACATTCGAAACTAATATTATAGGAACAGCTAAAGTTATAAAGGCCGCCTTGGAGGTAGATAGTGTAGAAGCCATTATTATTGTCACTAGTGACAAGTGCTATAAAAATGAAGAAAAATTAGTTGGTTATTCAGAAGAAGATCCATTAGGCGGTGATGATCCTTACAGTGCAAGTAAAGCTGGGGCTGAAATAATATCTCAAAGTTTGAGGCTATCCCTTTTAGAGTCTTCAAAAATTAGACTTGCTACTGTTAGGGCAGGAAATGTTATAGGAGGAGGGGATTGGTCAAAAGATAGACTCATTCCTGATTGCGCTAGGGCCTTTAGTAATGACGAATTAGTCATTATAAGAAACCCAGAGGCTGTAAGGCCATGGCAGCATGTTTTAGAGCCTTTAAGAGGGTATATTCTACTAGCAGAGAATCTTTGTTCTAATAAAGGTGAAAGCTATGCAGATGCTTGGAATTTTGCTCCAAACTATGAATCACAAAAAACAGTAAGGGAAGTTGTTGAAGAAGTAAGCAAAAATTGGGGTGAAGAATGTAAGTGGGAGATAGAACCAGGAGGTCCTAAAGAAACTAACTTGTTACTTTTGGATAATTCTAAATCTATGAATCAGCTTAATTGGCTACCAGTTTTAGATTTTCAAAAGGCTATAAATATGACAATAAGTTGGTATAAGGCTTATTTCTCAGGAAGAAATATGCAAGAAGAAAGTTTTAACCAACTTGAAAGTTATTTGAGTGAGGTAAAAAAATGAATGATGACTATATAAGGGTTCCTTATGGATCAACTGTTCATGGAGAAGAAGAGATAGAAGCTGTTATAGAGGTACTTAAGAGTACAACACAAATGGGATCCAAGACTCAGAGTTTTGAAAAGAAAGTTTCCAACCTTTTTGATAAAGAATATGGTCTTATGGTCAATTCTGGTTCTTCTGCTTTGTATCTAACGATTGAATCTTTAGGTATAGAACCAGGTTCTGAGGTTATAACTCCCGTTCTCACATTTGCAACAACAGTAGGATGTTTAGTAAAGAACTCTTTGATTCCTTGTTTTGTAGATGTATCTCCCAATACTTATTGTATTAACATAGATTTAATAGAAGAAAAGATTTCTGAAAAAACAAAGGCTATTCTTGCACCTAATCTAATAGGAAACGTGTGTAAGTGGGATGAATTAAGAAAAATTGCTGATCGACATAACTTAATTTTAATTGAGGATTCAGCAGATTGCCTAGGTTCAACTCTTAATGGACTTTCAACTGGACATTATTGTGACCACTCAATAACTAGTTTTTATGGTTCTCACATCATAAATGGAGCCGGTAATGGGGGTATGTTATGTACTTCAGACTTAGAAGTTCTTGAAAAAGCAAAGTTATTAAGGTCTTGGGGTAGATCATCATCTCTTTTTGCTGACAGTGAGGCAATTGAAGATAGATTCAGAGTAAGCTTAGAAGGCATTGAATATGATGCAAAATTTGTTTTCGAAGAAATAGGCTATCAACTAGAACCATCTGAGATAAGTGCAGCTTTTGCTCTAATCCAATTAAAAAAACTCTCAGAGAATAGCCTTAAAAGACAGAAAGCTTTTAAAAGCCATACTGAATTTTTAGAAACTTATAAGAATTGGATTTCCTTACCAGAGCAAACAGAAAATTCAGAAACGGGATGGCTGGCTTATCCTGCTGTGATTTCTGAGACCGCGCCTTTTTCTAGAAGAGATTTACAAATTTTTCTTGAAAAAAGAAATATACAAACAAGAGTAGTCTTTACTGGGAATATTCTTCGCCAACCTGGCTTTAAAGATATTGATTGCGTAGGAAAAGCAGATGACTTTACTGAAGCAGATAAAGTTATGCGGGGTGGAATGCTATTGGCTTGCCATCATGGCTTGTCTATTAAGCAACTGGATCATATACATGAATCAATGAAAAGTTTTTTTGATCAATTTTAATATAAAAGGTAGCCTTTTAAATGCATCAAAATGAAATCTTTGAGGAAGATCTCTTATCCATTTCCAAAGGGTGTGAGGCTTTTATTAAAGACTTATCTAATGCAAGAATACTTTTAACCGGAGGAACTGGATTCCTAGGTACCTGGATTCTATTTTCATTAATAGATTTAAATAAAAACTTCTCGTTATCATGTGAAATAGTAGTAATTTCAAGGAATCCTGAAATTTTTCTTTCCAGATACCCTTTTCTTGTAAAGATCAAAGAATTAAAGTTTGTAAAAAGTGATATAGCTGATCTACCTCATGACTTAGGTAATTTTAGCCATATAATACATGGAGCTGCAGATACGCTTTCTACAAATAAAATAAGAGAAACTGTCATCCTTGGCACAGACAATCTACTGAGGAATTATGGAAATTCTAATGTTGATTCTCTAATATTTTTGAGTTCGGGCGCAATATACGGTGAGCAACCTAAAAGTGTAGAAAAAATTAAAGAAGATCAAGAATTCTCAGACAAGAACTCCTTATTAGAGCCTTATGCGGTTTCTAAGAGAGCAGCTGAGATAAATATTTTAAAGAATAAAGAAATAAAAAATATATCTATAGCTCGATGTTTTGCTTTTTTAGGCCCTTTTATGCATTTTACTAGTCAATTTGCCATTGGAAATTTCATTAAATCAGGAGCTGAGGGTAAGGATATAAAACTTAATACTGATGGTGCTTCAATTAGAACTTTTCTATATGCTGCAGATTTTTCTATATGGATCCTTAAGATATTACTTAGGGGTAAGCATAAACTTATAGTAAATGTCGGATCAGATATTGAAATGAGTATAAAAGAGGCTGCAATCTCTGTTTCTAAAGTGATTAATAAAGATATTAAAGTAGAAACAAATTCAAAAGAATCTACAACTAGGATGAGATATGTGCCCTCAATCGAAAAGGCAAAGGAAGAACTAGACTTAGAAGTCTGGACTAATTTAGATACAGCTATTAGAAAAACTAGTCTTTGGTATAAGCAGACTATTCTTTCATAATTAGGTTATGATAATTAATTGATCTATGAAATCAGTTCAATTAGCGCAAAAGGTTAGATTAAAAGCTCTTGAGCTTTGTTATAAAAAGAACGCTTCTCACCTAGGAGGGTCTTTATCTATAGCTGATGTGCTGGCAGTTTTATATTCAGGTTTTTTAGAAATTGACCCTAAAGACCCTGATAATAGATCAAGAGATAGGCTTTTTTATGGGAAAGGGCATGCTTGTACTGCTCTTTATGCTGTTCTAGATGAGTGTGGTTTTTTAAGGGATTATAATTTAGTAGAAGATTTCATCAAAGATGGTACTTTTTTTACTGCTCATGTTAGCCATCATTTACCAGGAATAGAGCTCTCTACTGGAAGCCTAGGCCATGCTTTAGGAGTAGCTTGTGGAGTTTCGAAAGCCTTAAAATTAAAAGGTCAAAAAAATCATGTTTTTTCAATAGTAAGCGATGGAGAACTAGATGAAGGCTCAACTTGGGAAGCTTTATTATTTGCTAGTCATCATAAATTAAATAACTTAACGATAATTGTTGATTTCAATAAGATACAAAGCTTTGGTAATGTTGAAGATGTTTTAAACCTAGAACCTCTTAAATCCAAAATGGACTCTTTTGGCTTTGAGTGTCTTGATATAGACGGACATAATCATAAAGAAATTTCCTCTTCTTTGAAATATGCAAAATCAGAAAGAGTTAAACCATTAGTAATTTTAGCAAACACAATTAAAGGAAAAGGAGTTTCCTTCATGGAAAACCAATTGTTATGGCACTATAAGTCCCCTGATAAAAAACAATATGAACAAGCTATAAGAGAAATTAAATCTAAGTCATGAGAACCAATTTTATTAACAGCCTTAGTAATCTAGCAGTCAAAGATAAGAAAATATTTCTTTTATGCGGAGATTTAGGATTTTCAGTTCTTGAAGAGTTTATTGACCAGTTTCCAGATAGATTTTTAAATTTAGGAGTTAGCGAACAAAATATGTCTTTAGTAGCTTCAGGGCTTGCAATGGAAGGTTACAATGTTTTTGTTTATTCTATAGGAAATTTTCCTACCTTAAGAGCTATGGAGCAGGTTAGATATGATATTTGTTATCACAATCTAAATGTAACTTTAGTTTCAGTTGGAGGTGGTTATGCTTATGGTTCTCTTGGGCCCTCCCATCACTCTACAGAAGATTTTGCCATGTTGAGATCTTTACCAAATATGCTGCTTGGGGCACCAGCAGACCCGGTTGAAGCTAATTTAATCACCTCTTTTTTTGCTAAAAGAAAGGGGCCTGGTTACATAAGACTTAATAAATCAGGAGAACCAAAAATCCATAAAGATCTAAGTATAAAAGAATTGAAACCTGGTGAGATCATCAGAGTTATAAAAGGAGAAGAGAAGGTAGCAGTTTTATCTAATAGCGCTATTTTAGGAGAGGCACTCTCTCAAATAAAGAATAAATCGCTGGGATATAGTCTTTACAGTTGCCCATTTATTGGATTGATAGATAAAGACCAATTAAAGAAAATTTTTAATCACTATGAAAGAATTATTACCTTCGAAGAACATCAACGCTCCGGAGGATTTGGGTCTTATATCTTAGAAGAAGCTAACGATCTTTTCTTAGATAAAGAAATTAAAAAATTCCCTGTACTCGAAAGAATAGCTGTACCAGATGTATTTCAATCAGTATCAGGCTCCCAAGAGTTTCTACGTGAGCTCTCTAAACTAGAACTGAATTAATAAATAGATGAAGCAAAAAAACCATATTTTTGAGAAACTTGCAGGATTGTTAGGAGGTTAAATTGAAATTAATTAGTATTGTTACACCATGCTATAACGAAGAAGGAAATATAGAGTTATTATGTAAAACAGTTGAAGAATTATTCAAAGAATCTTTAGCTGACTACGATTATGAGCATATTTTTATAGATAACTGTTCTACAGATAATACGATTGAAATATTAAGACGTCTGGCAAAAAATAATAAAAGAATTAAAGTAATTATAAATTCCAGAAATTTTGGTCACATAAGATCTCCTTACCATGGAATTTTTCAAAGTTCAGGCGATGCAACTGTTCTATTAGTATCTGACTTACAAGACCCTCCAACTTTGATTAAGGATTTTATAGAAGAATGGGAGAGGGGATTTAAAGTAGTTGTAGGAGTGAAAACGAAGAGTGAAGAAAATTTTCTTATGTTTACTATCCGCAAAATTTATTACAGACTAATCGAGAAATATTCAGACACTGAACAGATAAAAAACTTCACTGGATTTGGGCTGTATGATAAATCTTTTGTTCAATGCATAAAGGAATTAAATGATCCATATCCTTATCTAAGAGGATTAATTACAGAGCTTGGATTTGAAAGAAAAGAAATTGAGTATACGCAACCTCAAAGAAACAAAGGTAAGACTAAGAATAATTTCTATACCCTCTATGATATTGCAATGCTGGGTTTTGTAAATCATTCTAAAGTCCCTCTAAGGCTGGCAACCTTCATAGGGTTTCTAGTTTCTTTTATTAGTATTATTGTGGCGGCTTCTTATTTTATTGCTAAGCTAATTTATTGGGATGTTTTTGAAGCAGGCACAGCTCCCATGGTTATTGGTATATTTTTCTTTGCTTCAGTTCAGCTAATCTTTATAGGAATTATTGGAGAATACATAGGCGCAATTTATACCCAAGTAAAACAAAGGCCCTTGGTTATTGAGAAAGAGAGAATTAATTTCTTTAACGACTCTCAAGATACATAAATTCAAAATAACTTGAACAGCAAATTTCCTTTATTAGATAAATTTAAGACAGAATTCAGGTTCTTGTTGGTAGGTTCTTGGAATACTCTATTTGGCTATTCAATTTTTGTGGGTTCCCTTTTTATCTTTGATGAATTGCTTTTAATTGGCTCTTATTCTTATTTACTTGCAATAACCTGTTCACATATTTTAGGAATTATTAATTCTTTCTTTTTTCATAAATACTTTACTTTTGGTTCTAATGAGGTTGGCTTAGAAGCTTTTAAAGAATTTTTTAGATTTTTCAATAGTTACCTCATTACTTTTATCTTAAATCTGATTCTGATTTATATTTTTGTAGAGTTATTTCTCTTTGATGCCCTTTATGCTGGTGCTTTATCTATCTTTATATGTGTAATTTTTACTTTCTTTCTACTTTCAAAATATTCATTCAAGGCCAAAGAAAGCAGAGAGCTGAATGAATAAAATACTGTAATGATTAAAAAAGAATATTTAAGAGCAGTTTCTATTCTATTTCTTGCTTGGATACTAGTAAGATCTATTGTTTATTTCTTCTTCGATTTCTCACAACCATTTAGTTCTGGAGATAGTATTTATTATTTTGAAGTAGCTAAAAATATTATTAGTTCTGGAACTCATTATGACTCAGCAAGTAACTTCACGAGGGCCCCCTTATATCCTTTCTTCCTGTCGTTAATTTTATACTTCAGTGATAGTCCCTTGTTTTTATTTGTAGCACAAAGCCTTATTTATTTGCCTATACCTATAGCTATTTATTTCTTTTTAAAGGAAAGCAATCCGAAGATGGCATTTATTTGTGCACTAATTGTTAGCATTTCACCATTTGACGCAATTTATAATGGAAGGGCTTTAGCCGAGACTTTAGTCAGTTTGTTCTTATGCTTAGGAACTATATTATTTGTATCTAAAAAATGGTTCATTTCGGGCCTTGTTTTAGGTGCAGCTGCACTTACGAGAGATATTTATCTTCTATTACCTTTTTTATTTCTTCTTGTTTCTATATTTAACTCAGAAGAAAGAAAGGGACTTATTATTTTCTCGTTAGGCTTTTTACTAATGATATCTCCTTGGATGTTACGAAACTCCGTACAAGATCAAGGTGGTTTCTTTATAAGTAGTGGGGGAATATTCTGGCTAAATCTATTTGTAGGGACCTATATGACCAGTGAAAAAGATGATGTTATGCCTGTAAATAATCCAGATTATATTCCTGATAAAATTTTTAAAATTCATAACTTGGAAATGAGTGAAGAGGATTTAAAGGATAAATTTCTTAATGCAGCAAGTAACCAAAATTTCTTCAAACAACAAACAATTTCTTATATTAAAGAGCATCCTATAGATTTATTAACAACTTGGTTGAAGAGAATGCCAAAAATGTGGATGGGAACTAGAACTGATTTAGTTAAATGGAAATTGGAAAGAGAAAGTCTTGCCTGGACGGTTTTAAAAGGATCTTTTTATATCTTAAATACTATACTTTTAGCTTTTTTTATTTTGGGATTGTATTTATCGGTTTACAGGTATAAGCATTTACTTCTTCTAGCTACCCCTATCATATACAATGCTTTCATATATTTGCCTTTCTATAATATTGAAACAAGATACTCCCAGCCCATTTATCCTCTTCTGCTAATTTTTTCAGCTTTTGGACTTATTTACTTATCAGACCTTTTTAGAAAAAGAAGCACTTTTTAAGCATTTATCATGAAGATTATAGTAACAGGAGGTGCAGGATTCATAGGATCAGCTCTAGTCAGATTGCTTATAAATGAGACTGGGCATGAAGTCCTGGTTCTAGATAAGCTCACCTATGCTGGTAATTTACTAAATCTTGATTTAGTAAAGGACCATGAGAATTTCTTTTTTGAAAAAATTGATATCTTAAATAAAGAGGATATTTTTAAGATATTTAAAACATTTAATCCAGATTCTGTAATGCATTTAGCCGCTGAGTCTCATGTTGATAGGTCTATTCAAGGGCCTCTAGAATTTATCAATACAAATATTATTGGTACTTTTAATTTATTAGAGGCTTCTAGAGAATTGCTTCAAAATAATACTAACAAGATTGATAAATTTAGATTTTTACATGTTTCTACAGATGAAGTATTTGGAGATCTTGCTGATACAAATAACTTTTTTACTGAAAAAACTAAATATGACCCTAGTTCTCCATATTCTGCCTCAAAGGCCTCTTCAGATCACTTGGTTAGGGCCTGGTATAGAACCTATGAAGTTCCAATCTTAATAACCAATTGTTCAAATAATTATGGGCCTTATCATTTCCCTGAGAAACTTATACCAAAAAGTATAAAGAATGCCCTAATAGGAAAAGATATACCTATATATGGAAAGGGACAACAAATACGTGACTGGCTTTATGTTGAAGATCATGCAAAAGCTTTATACAAGGTATTAACAGAGGGTGTTCCAGGTGAAACCTATAATATAGGAGCGAATAATGAGAAATCAAATATTGAAGTTATTAATCTTGTTTGTTCTATTTTGGATAAGAAAATACCTCTAACAGAAGGAAGTTATAAGGATCTAATAGTTTTTGTTGATGATAGGCCTGGGCATGACTTTAGGTATGCAATTGATTCTTCTAAGATCAAGAAGGAGTTAAACTGGGCTCCTTCTGAATCCTTTGAAACAGGATTAGAGAAAACTATAGAATGGTTTATTGAGAATAAAGAATGGTTAGCATAATCAAGAATTACTTATTGAGGCTAAACAGTATTTAATAAAATGAAAGGATTAATTCTTGCAGGAGGAAAAGGGAGTCGTCTTCACCCTTTAACTTTGAGCTTATCTAAGCAGGTTCTTCCTGTCTACGATAAGCCCATGATTTATTATCCCCTCTCTGTATTAATGCTAGCAGGTATAAGAGAAATCCTAATAATTACAACCCAAAATGACTTACCCCTTTATAAGAACTTACTACAGGATGGTAGTCAATTGGGAATAGAAATTGAATATGCAGAACAAGAAAATCCTGAAGGTTTAGCACAAGCCTTCCTTATAGGCGAAGACTTTATCGGTGAAGAAAATGTTTGTTTGGTATTGGGAGACAATATTTTTTATGGTCAGCATTTTAGTGAGAAACTTGAAAAGGCAGCAAGAAAAAAAAATGGAGCTACAATTTTTGGATGCTTCACTCAAGAACCTCAAAGATTTGGTGTAGTTGAATTTAATAAAGAAGGAAAAGTATTAAATATTGAAGAAAAACCTAGCATGCCTAAGTCAGATTATGCTGTTACCGGTCTATATTTTTATGACAATGAGGTGGTTGAAAGGGCTAAAAAAATAAAGCCTTCAGGTAGAGGTGAATTAGAAATAACTGACCTTAATAACCTTTACCTACAGGAATCTTCCCTTGAAGTAGAGATTCTTGGTAGAGGATTTGCGTGGTTAGATACAGGTACATTTGATTCACTCCTGGAAGCTAGTCAGTTAGTTCAAACTATACAGAAAAACCAAGGTTTGATGATAGCTTGTTTAGAAGAAATAGCACTAAAGAATAAATGGATAAGTATTGAAGATGTGAAAAGACAGGCTAAAAAATTAAGTAACTCTCCATATGGTGAATATCTTTTAAGCTTATCAAAAAAATTATGAAGGTAGAAGAAAGGAATATTAAAGGGGTTTTCACTATAGAACCAGATGTGTACCAAGATACTAGGGGTTTTTTTATGGAGTCTTTTAATTTCAAAAGATATAAAGAGGTCCTAGGAATAAATTTGGACTTTGTCCAAGATAATATTTCAAGGTCAACAAAGGATGTTCTTAGAGGAATGCATTTTCAAAAAGAACACCCACAAGGAAAGTTAGTAAAGGTTTCTAGAGGAGAGATTTTAGATGTGATAGTAGATTTGAGAGCTGAATCAGAAACTTATGGTTCTTGGGAGAGTTTTAAGTTATCTGAGGAGAACAAAATCCAACTATGGATTCCACCGGGGTTTGCTCATGGTTTCTTGGTTTTATCTGATACTGCTGATTTTGAGTATAAGTGCACAGAATACTATTTTCCAGAAGATGAATTCTGTTTATTATGGAATGATCCTGATGTAGGTATAGATTGGCCAATTTCTAACCCAATACTTTCTGATAAGGATAAAAAGGGGATTTTATTAAAGGAATTAGATCTTTCTTAAAGGCTTACTTAACAAAATGGAAAATGAAGATATAAATCTGTCTCTCTTACTTAGAGAGCTTTGGAACTCAATAGAATCTAAAAGAAGAATACAGCTTTTCTTTCTTATTGGCCTTATGCTTATAAGTGCTTTTGTTGAAGTTCTAAGTCTTGGAGCAGTTATGCCTTTTCTTGCTGTCTTAATCTCACCAGAAGAGGCTTTCAATCAACCTTTGATTTCTTTAGTTGCACATTATTTAAATTTAATTGAACCAAGTGAATTAATATTTCCTTTAACTGCAGCTTTTATTTCAGCTTCAATAATAGCTGGGATTTTAAGAATTTTTGTTCTGTGGCTAACAACCAAATTATCTGTCCTTAACGGTTCTGATTTAAGCACTAAAGTATATAAAAATACTTTATATCAACCGTATGAGGTCCATGTAGCTAGGAATACAAGTGAAGTTATAAGTGGAATTTCAGCTAAAATCAATGATGTAGTTTTCAGAATTATCCAGTCCTTTCTTGTGTTGATAAGTTCCTTTTTAGTCATCATTTCTATAATACTTGCTTTAATTTTTATAGATCCTGTTATTGCTCTAACTTCATTCCTAATTTTTGGAGGAAGTTATTTTTTTATATCAAGAATATTTGTTAGGAAGTTATCAAATAACAGTAAAAGAATAGCAGATGAACAGACTCAAGTTGTAAAAGCTCTTCAAGAGGGCTTGGGAGGAATTAGAGATGTTCTTCTAAATGGAACTCAAGAATTCTATACGTCGATTTATAAGAAAGCTGACTTCCCATTAAGACATGCCCTAGGAAATAATAATTTTTTAGGTCAAAGTCCAAGGTTTGCCATAGAAGCACTAGCAATAGTTTTGATCTCTCTTTTAGCTTTTTTCTTAACTAGCTCTAGCGAGGGCATTGGTGAATATGTACCCTTATTAGGAGCATTAGCCTTGGGGGCTCAAAGACTTTTGCCTAATCTGCAGTTAAGTTATGCTTCTTGGGCTAGCATTATAGGAAGCAAATCTTCTTTAAAAGACATAATTGAATTATTACAAAACTCAAAAAAAGAAAGAGATATTCCATTAGATATAAAGACTGTGGATTTTAAAAAATCTTTAAAAATTGAAAATGTGTCATTTAAATATGAAAACCAAGAAAATTTTGCACTAGATAACATAAACCTTGTCATTCAAAGAAATTCTAAAATAGGATTTGTAGGTTCTACAGGGAGCGGCAAAAGCACTCTTTTTGACCTTATTATGGGCCTATTGAAGCCAATTAATGGAAAGGTTTTGTTAGATGATAACCCTTTATTAGAAGAGGATATAGCAGGATGGCAAAGGAATATCTCTCATGTGCCTCAAAATATTTATTTATCTGATGGAACTATAGCTGAAAATATTGCTTTTGGAATTGAACCAAGTCTTGTAGATATTGGAAGGGTTAAATTTGCTGCAGATGTAGCTTGCATATCAAGTTTTATAGAGTCTAATCCCAGTAAATATGATGCTCTTGTTGGAGAGAGAGGGGTAAAAATTTCAGGAGGTGAAAAGCAGAGAATTGGGATAGCAAGAGCAATTTATAAGGAAAGAAAATTACTAATTCTTGATGAAGCAACTAGCGCATTAGACAATAGTACTGAAAAGAAGGTGATTGAAGCTATAACTAACCTTAAATCCAAGCCAACAATCTTGATGATTGCTCATAGGCTTTCTACAGTTAAATCTTGCGATTCAATTGTACAATTAGAGAATGGTAAAATTGTAGCTAAAGGTAGTTATGAAGACTTACTAAAAAATAGTTCTTCTTTTAAAGAACTAGCTAGTGAAATGGAAAAAAACTGAAGAGGTAAATGAATGTTCAATGATAAAGCAATAATGATTACAGGAGGTACAGGCTCTTTTGGAAAAAATTTTATTAAAAGAATTTCCCAAACCTATAAACCAAAGAAATTAATTATTTATTCAAGAGATGAATTAAAGCAGTTTGAAATCCAAAAGGATTTTGATCAAGAGTATATGAGATATTTTATAGGTGATGTTAGAGATTCTGAAAGACTTAATGAAGCTATGAATCAGGTTGATCTAGTTATTCATGCAGCAGCATTAAAACAAGTCCCTGCAGCTGAGTACAACCCTATGGAGTGTATAAAAACGAATATTCATGGAGCAGAAAATGTAATCCAAGCTGCTATAAAGAATTCTGTTCAGAAAGTTATTGCCTTATCGACTGATAAGGCTGCAAACCCAATAAACTTATACGGCGCTACAAAATTAGCTTCAGATAAACTATTTGTTTCAGCAAATAATATTGTGGGAGATAAGCCTACAAGGTTTGCTGTTGTTAGGTATGGGAATGTAGTAGGGTCCAGAGGATCTGTCGTTCCTTTTTTTAAAGAATTATCTAAAGAAGGCGATTTTGTACCTATAACCCACAAGGATATGACAAGGTTTTGGATTACTCTAGATATGGGTGTAGATTTTGTGCTTAAGAACTTTGAGAGAATGTTTGGAGGTGAGATATTTGTGCCTAAATTGCCTTCAGTAAGGATTACAGATGTTGCTAAAGCATATGCTCCAGATTTAAAGATTAAAGAAGTAGGAATTAGACCTGGCGAAAAACTTCATGAGGTCATGTGTCCTTCCGATGACTCGCACTTAACTCTTGAGTTTGAAGATCATTATGTAATTAAACCAACCATCAACTTTTTTGATAAAGAATTTGATTATCAAGTTAACAAATTAGGCGAAAAAGGTGTTTCCGTTGAAGAAAGCTTTGAATATAACTCAGGCTCAAATAGTTTATTTCTCTCACCAAAAGAGATCTTAGAGTATGAATAGTCATTTAAGTAATTCTCAAGTCTAGTCGGTATGAAAGATATTGTAGCTATTATTCCTGCAAGAGGAGGCAGTAAAAGAATAACTAAGAAAAATCTAAAAAGATTTCTTGGAAAGGAAATAATCTCTTACCCAATCAAAACTGCCTTGGAATCAAAAATTTTCGAAGATGTTGTAGTTTCAACTGATGATATAGAGATTGCGGAGCTAGCAAAGAAACTTGGAGCATCAGTACCTTTTATGAGATCAGAAATAAACTCAAATGATGTAGCTACAACCTTTCAAGTCATTGATGAGGTACTAGGTAAGCTTAGTAATCAATACAAATTAGTTTGTTGTTTATACCCAACCTCAGTTTTTGCTACTAAAGACCACCTGGAACTCGCTTTGGATACATTGATGAAAGAAAGTAATGTGTCTTGTATTTCTTCCGTTGTTCAATACTCCCATCCAATTGAGAGAAGATTAACGATTAAAGATAAGTTTATTTCTTTCTGCGAAGATGACAAAGTTAATTCAAGATCTCAAGATCTAAAAGTTTATTATCATGATGCTGGGCAATTTTATTTCGCAAGGGCAAAGGAATTATTGAAAGAAAAAAAGATGATTTTAACTAATTCCAAACCTATCATATTAGAAAATAGTGAAGCTCAAGATATAGATACTTATGATGATTGGTCAATAGCTGAGTTAAAATACTCAAAATTATTGAATGAAAAAGATAATACCGTATGCTAAACAAGAAATATCTGAAGAAGATATTGATTCAGTTATTGAAGTTCTAAAATCAGATTACTTAACTCAAGGAAGCAAGGTTCCAGAATTTGAGGAGCAAGTAGCTGAGTATTTAGGACCCAAGTATGCCTTGGCTTGTAACAGCGCAACTTCTTGTTTACATATTTCTTGTCTCTCTTTAGGTTTATCACAAGGAGATTTACTTTGGACTTCCCCAATAACTTATGTAGCTTCTGCTAATTGTGCTCTTTATTGCGGTGCACAAATAGATTTTGTTGACATTGATCCATTGACTTGGAACATAAGTCCAGATCTATTGGAGGAAAAGCTTAAGTCTGCAAAGAAGACAGGAAAGATCCCTAAGGTTCTTGTAATAGTGCACCTAGCAGGAAACCCTTGTGATTTAAAAAGAATATATGAACTATCTAAAGAATATAATTTTTCAATTATTGAAGATGCAAGTCATGCACTTGGAAGTAAATACTCTGGAAAATTGATTGGTTCAGGAGAATTCAGTGATTTAACCATACTCAGCTTTCATGCAGTTAAAAATATTACAACTGCGGAAGGAGGAATGGTACTAACTAATGATCGTAAACTATTCGAGAAATTAGAACTTCTTAGAAGTCATGGGGTTACAAGAGACACAAAAAAAATGACAAACAAAGATGAGGGTCTTTGGTATTACGAACAATTATTGTTGGGTTTTAATTTTAGAATGAGTGAAATCCATGCTGCATTGGGAATTAGTCAAATGAAATCCTTAGATAAATTTATTACTAAAAGAAACGAAATTGCTCAAATCTATATAGATAAACTTAAAGACTTGCCAGTTAATGTGCAAACTATAAGAAAGGAAGACTATTCTGCTTGGCATATATTTGTAATCCACCTTAAATTTGAGCAGATTGAAAGAAGCAGGTTGGAAATTTTTAATTTATTAAGAAGCAAGGGGATAGGGGTTAATGTTCATTATATACCTGTGCACCTCCAGCCTTTTTATCAAAAATTGGGCTTTAAAAGAGGAGACTTCCCTAATTCAGAAAATTATTATGATGGAGCAATAACAATTCCAATGTTTACTAAGTTACAAGAAAAAGAGATAGAATTAGTCATCGAATCTTTAAAAGAGTCTGCTCAGTAATTTTTATGCCCATGCCAGAATACGATCTTATGAAAGGCGGCTTTAGTTTTCTCAGATTTTTTAAATTAATTTATAAAAGAATTAGGTCTAGTAACCTGACAGGAGGTGAAATTCTGAATAGTAAAACCAAATATAAAAGTTGAAAGTAGTTTTTAGAGTAGACTCATCTTTAAAAATAGGTGCAGGGCATCTAATGCGTTGTTTTGCTCTTGCTGAAGAATTTAAAAATAGAGGCTTTCAGACCTACTTTATTTCAGAGAATAATTTACCTAACTTACAAGAGTTATTAGCTTCAAATGGACATTCTGTAATTGACATATCTCATTCTAATCAAAAAAAGTTAAACACCGAAGAAGATGCAAATAGAACAATAGATTATTTAATTGATCTATCAGCTGAAATCTTAATCTTGGATCATTATGAATTAGGAAATGAGTGGCAAGAGTCAGTTAAGTCAAGGTTAAGCAGACTAGTAGTTATAGACGATATTCCTGGAAGGAAACTGGTATGTGACATTCTTTTAGATCAGAATTTAGGAAGAGAGAAAGATCATTATTTACCTTTTATACAAAATGAAACTAAGTTATTGATGGGAAGTAGGTTTGTTTTAGCTAGGAAACAGTTTAAAGATAATAGAGGAAAAGCTTTAATCAAGCGAAAAGAATTTAATGGTCTAAATACAATTTTATTAAGCTTGGGAGGTTCTGAGACGATTAAGAATTATATTAAAATAATAGAAACAATCTCTGAAATAAAGACAAACAACTCATTAGAACTTAGAATTGCTTTAGGCTTTAATGGCAAAGAAATAAAAAGAAATTCTTTAGATAATAGTCAAAATTTAAAGATCAAATTTTTGGAAGATCCGTTAAAGTTACATGAAAGCATAATAGATTCAGATCTTTGTATAGGATATGCAGGTTCGAGTTCCTGGGAAAGGTGTATTTTAGGTCTACCATCTTTGGTAAAAGCTATATCAGACAACCAATTGTTTATTGCTAAAAACTTAGAAAGATATAGAGCAGCAGATATTTGGTATGAACATGGTGATTTAAAAAAATTGATTAAAATGTTAAATAATAAAGTTAAGTGGCTTGAGAGATCTAAAGCTGCAAGTAAAATCTGTGATGGCGAAGGAGTTCGCCGTGTTGCTGATGCTATATTAGAATAAATTATATGAAAAATAATAGTCTCAAGGTTACTTTTGCTATAGATAAGGATTCTTGGTTACTACCAACCTTACTGAAATATATTGAAAGGAATAAAAATAAATGTAAACAAATTAACTTAGTCTTCAGATCAAAAGATATAAAGAGAGGTGATTTAGCTTTTTTCTTGAGTTTTCAGGAGATTGTTCAAAAAGAAATACTGAGTAAGAATAAGAATAATCTTGTTGTTCATCAAAGTGCTCTTCCGAAAGGAAAGGGGATGTCTCCATTGAGTTGGCAGATTTTAGAAGGAAAGAATTCAATTCCTATAACTCTATTTGAAGCAGTAACAGAATTAGATGCAGGTAATATCTATATACAGAAGAATGTAAAATTTAAAGGGACTGAACTATTAAATGAATTGAGAAAGCTTCAAGCAAAATATACTTTTGAACTTTGTGATGAGTTTATAGATAATTATCCAGAGATTCTCAAAAAAGCAAAATCTCAAACTGGGAAGTCATCTTTTTATAAAAAAAGAACCCCTTTAGATAGTGAGCTAGATATTAATAAATCTATATTGGATCAAATTGATTTACTTAGAATAGTAGATAATAGGAGGTTTCCTGCTTACTTTTATTACAAAGAAGAAAAATTTAAGATAAAGATATACAAAAATAAAAAATGAAGTCTATCCCCACAATAAATATAGATGGTAGAGAAATTGGAGAAAATAGACCGCCCTATATTATTGCTGAACTATCAGCAAATCATAACGGTAGTTTAGATAGGGCTTTCAAGACTATAGAAATGTCAAAATTAATGGGAGCTGATGCTGTCAAATTTCAAACTTATACTCCTGACACTCTAACCATTAACTCTACAAATGAGGACTTTCAAATTAAAGAAGGACTTTGGAAGGGATCTACTTTGTATCAATTATATGAATCTGCATACACCCCTTATGAATGGCATCAAGATATGTTTGAGTATGCAAAATCAATCAATATAACCTGTTTTAGTACACCTTTTGATGAAACTGCTGTAGATCTTTTAGAAGATCTAAATACACCAGCTTATAAAGTTGCATCTTTTGAAATAATTGATATTCCGTTAATTAAATATATTGCCTCAACAAAAAAACCTATGATTATTTCAACTGGAATGGCTAATAAAGAAGAGATAGAGGAAGCAGTTGAAGTATCTAAAGAGAATGGAAGTAATGAAATTGTGCTTTTGCATTGTATAAGCGGTTATCCAACGCCAGTAGATCAATCTAACTTACTTACAATCCCAAAAATGAAGGAACATTTCGACCTTCCTATAGGTTTATCTGACCATACATTAGGTACAGAGGTGTCTGTAACTTCAATAGCCTTAGGGGCCTCAGTCATAGAAAAACACGTTACTTTGGACTCTTCTGATAAAGGTCCTGATAGTGAATTCTCTTTGGATCCAGAACAACTAAACCAACTCTGCAATGATTGTAATTCAGCATGGAAAGCACTTGGTTCAGCTGGTTATGAAAGAAGACCAGTAGAAAAAGAGAACATAAAATTTAGAAGGTCTATATATGTAGTAAAGGATATAAATCCAGGCGAGTTATTGACTAAAGAAAATATTAGGAGAATAAGACCAGGTTTTGGATTACCTCCAAAACACTTTGGAGAGATATTGGGGAAAAAGGCAAAAGTTAAGATTAGTAGGGGAACACCTTTAGATTGGGAGATGGTAGAGTAGGAATCTATGAAGCTTACAGTTGGAGTAGTGGATTTTGGAATGGGCAATATTCAATCTGTAATAAATGGATTTGAAGCCATAGGAAAAGAAGTAAAGAAGATTAGCTCTCCCTCAGAGCTTTCAGATCTTCATGGAATAGTATTACCTGGAGTAGGTGCTTTTGCACAAGGGATGGAAAGTTTAAAAAGATTAGGTTTTGACGAATATTTATATAATGAAGTTGTTATTAAGAATAAGCCTTTTTTGGGAATCTGTTTAGGTTTGCAGCTCCTTGCTACATCTGGTTCAGAGCATGGAGAACATGAAGGACTCAATTGGATAAGCGGAAAAGTTGAACTTATGAAGGTTAATTCTAGTAATAAAAAAGTAAGAATTCCTCATATAGGATGGAACAATATTAAAAATCTATCAGAAAATACTTTTTTTAAGGATATTAAAGAGAACCCTGATTTCTATTTTGTACATAGTTATAGCTTTGTTCCTCAAGATAAATCTGTAATCACTTCTTTATGCAACCATGGAGATGATTTTGTATCTAGTATTCAAAAAGGGAATATAATCGCAACTCAGTTTCATCCAGAAAAAAGCCAGGTCAATGGATTGAAACTTCTTAAAAACTGGTATGAAATGATTGAGAATGCTTAAGACTAGGTTAATACCAGTATTATTATTAAAAAATGGTCTTCTTGTTAGGAGCGAAGGTTTTGAGATCCATCAAATAATAGGTAATCCTATAAATGAGGTAGATCGGTTTAATCAATGGAATGTAGATGAGCTTATTTATATAGATATAAGTGAAGGCGATAAATATGATTTAGGAAGAGATGACTCTAAATTAAAAGGTTTAAATGATCCTCTGGATATTTTAAAGGCTGTAAGTAAAAATTGTCTTATGCCACTCACATGGGGTGGAAGAATAAAAGATTTAGATGACATTCATGAAAGAATTTCTTTTGGTGCTGATAAAGTAACTATAAATTCTCAAGCTTTTAAAAACCCTTCCTTAATTACCGAAGGGGCTAAGAAATTTGGTTCACAAGCAATAGTAGTAAACATTGATGTTTTTAAGAACTCAGAAGGAGTATTTGAAGTCTATATAGATAGAGGGAAGAATCCTACTGGAGAGAGTCCTGAGTCATGGGCAAAGAAAGTACAAGACTTAGGGGCAGGGGAGATTCTTCTTCAAAGCATAAATAATGATGGTTTAGCTAAAGGCTATGATTTAGATCTTATATCTAAAGTTACTTCTGCAGTTAATATTCCGGTAATAGCTTTAGGGGGGGTAGGAGAATTCTCTGATTATCCTAAAGGAATTCATGCAGGAGCTTCTGCAGTAGCAGCTGCAAATTTATGGCATTTTAAAGAGTTAGCGGATAGGCTAGGAAAGAAGTCTTTAAGAGAAGCAGGTATAGAGGTAAGAAGTTAGCATTATGGAAATAGAGAAAGTAGTTTATTGTAAGAAGTGTGTTTATCCTTCTTCTTCAGCAACACCTTTAACTTTTGATGATGAGGGTGTTTGCTCAGGCTGCAGAGTCTCTGAACAAAAAGAAGAAATAGATTGGAATGAAAGATTTCAAAAATTAAAGGAATTGACCTCAGAATATAAGAATGAAGAAGGTTATGATATTTTAATTCCAGTGAGCGGAGGTAAAGATAGTTATTTCCAAACCCATATTGCTACAAAAGAATTGGGACTTAAAGCTCTATTAGTAACTTATCATGGAAATAATTATTTACCAGAAGGCGAATACAATTTATTTCGAATGAGAGAAGTCTTTGATGCTGATCATATTATAGTGAGACCCTCCATAGAAATTCTTAGAAAGATGAATAGATTGGGTTTTAGAGTGCAAGGAGATATGAATTGGCATGCCCACTGTGGTATTTTTTCTGTTCCGATTCAGGCAGCAGTAAAGTATAAAGTCCCTCTAATTCTATGGGGAGAGCATGGATTTATGGATTTAGGTGGAATGCATTCTTACAATGATTTTGTTGAATTCACAGCTAAATATAGAAAAGAGCATGCTTTAAGGGGCTATGATTGGGATGATTTTACTGATAAGGGTCTAGAAAAACTTGGTTTTGAAGGTAAATATGAGCAGTTAAAAGAAAAAGATCTTTTGTGGGCTAAATACCCGTCTGATGATGATATCTTTGAAATAGGCGTAAGAGGAATTTACCTAAGTAATTACGTAGATTGGAATGGAGATAAAAACGCTGATTTAATGAAGAAATTATATAACTGGAGAGGATCTAACAAGGAGTTTCAAAGGACTTATAGAACTTCTTCTAATTTAGATGATATGCATGAAAATGGCATACATGATTATTTAAAGTTCATAAAAGTAGGCTATGGAAGAACTACAGATCATTGTTCTAAGGATATAAGAGCTGGAAAAATGTCACGTAACCAAGCAATTGAGGAAGTTAAGAAAAGAGACCATGTTCTTTCTGATGATCTCAAAAGATGGCTAGAATACGTAGATATAACAGAAAAAGAATTCTTGGAGACTTGTGATACTTTTAGAGATCCTAGGGTTTGGTGGATCCAAGATGGAGAGTGGTGGAAGGATAATTTATGGGGGGATTCTTCAAGCTATGGAAAGGTAAATTTACCAAAGTATGCCATCCAAAAGTACGTTAGAACTTAAATTTTTATCCTAAATGTCAAATCACCTCGAACAAGAGATAGTAAATGAATACACTAGAATAAAGGAAATACTTTATTCAACATATCCAGAAGCTAAAAGCTCAGATCAATCTACCTACAAGAGTATTTTAAAAGAGTCTAAATTTAAGATGTTCTTTAAGATACTAATGGGTCTTCTTAACTCAAATGTTTCTGAAAAAGAATACTTAGTGCTAGGTTTAAGAGAAAAGAGTTTTCTAACATCGCTTCCTAGAAAAAAAACAGTTCTAATTGCAAAAAATTTAAGTGAAGTTTTATTTGCTATAAAGGAAAGATATAGTTTTTATTATTTAGGTCTAGCTGAATATAAAATGATTGAAGCTTATTTTGAAAGAGATCCATCCAAATTGGTTGGAATATTAGTAAAAATACTCAGATTAGTAGATAAATTAAAGAAACCCGCATTTATTTTTTATTTTACTGATGTAGCTCCTATGGAGATAATTTTTAGGATTATAAGTAATCAAAATGAAGGCCTTTTTACAATTTGCTTACAACATGGAGTTTTACTTGAAGTTAACCAAGAGTTTATCCTAGAAGGCTCTTTATCAGATTACTTTCTATCTAATGGTGAAGAACAAAGGAGAATTGCTTCTAGATTATTAGGAGAAAAAACTAAGATATTTGACATGGGTCCTGCATATGAATTTCCAATTATCGAAGATGAAGGACCGCTGGATGTTATTCTGGTAACTAATGGAGGAGCAGATGTTGATTTGAAGAGAAGCAGCTTAACTAATCGAGTTCTTAATCAATTATCGAAAAGACTGGAAGTTCATTCTATAAAATTTTCTATTAAGCTACACCCCTCTGATCAATCGATTTCTTTTGAAGCTAAAGAAAATTTATACAATGGTACTAAATATGATGTTCTTTCAAATAAACCAAAAGTCTTTATAGGCTTCGTTAGCACTCTTCTATATGAAGCACATTTGATTGGGCATACCTCAGTAGAGATTAGGTTAAGGAATGAAAAATTAGAGCTGAATTGTGAGCAACTTAACACTTTTACACCAGATTATAGTTTTTTTGATGATGAACTTGATTTGCTTTGTAATAAACTTAAAGAACTAGATTGTATTAAGAAAAAAGAAGTAGAAAGCTTTAAAGCATTACCTTTAAAAGAAAGAATTTATGATTCAATTACTAGAATAGAGGAAGGTATTAAGTAAGGATGAAAAAGAATACCAAAATTCAGCCAGTTATTCTTTGTGGAGGTGAAGGTTTGAGGCTATGGCCTATATCAAGAAAATCTATGCCCAAACAGTTTTATGATCTACTTGGTAGTGGAGAATCTAATCTCTCATTCATTCTTAAGCTTGTTGATAAACCCGCTTTTGAGGATCCAATAATCGTATCTAATATTAAATTAAGGGCTTTACTAAAAAAAGAGCTCTTTAGAATCTATCCTAAAAGAAAGTTTACAGTTCTTCTTGAGCCTACGGTCAAGTCAACCGCTCCAGCTTTATCTGCAACTATAAATTATTTTGATTCAATAAATATAGATAAAGATCAAACTTTAGCCTTTTTGCCTTCAGACCATTTATTTTCTAAGGGCTCATCTCTGATTAGGGAGTTAAATGCACTAGTTAAAGAAGGAATAGGAGAAGAGATAACACTTATAGGAGTCAAACCAGAATATGCAGAAGTTGATTATGGTTATATCAAGTTTAAGAATTCTAAAAATAAGTTAAAAGAAGTAGAGAGGTTTGTAGAAAAACCTAAATTAGGAATGGCAAAAAGGTTTATAAAGGATAAGAGATTTCTGTGGAATACAGGGATATTTATTGGCAAACAAATAACTTTTATGAATCTTTTAGAAAAGTTTTACAAGAATCATGACATGGTTAGAAAAGCTGTAATGGATTCATCTATAAAAACAGAAGGTAGAGTCAGTTATATATTGCTGAGTAAAGAATTCTTTAAAGTTTCAAATGATTCTTTTGATAAATCTATATTAGAGAAGACCTCTGAAATTAAGGTTTTGCCAGCAAATATAGCTTGGCGAGATTTAGGCTCATGGAAATCTATATACAATTCTTTAAAAAAGGATAAGAATAATAATTCTTTTTTTGGTACAGATATACATTCTCATGCAGTAAGTAATTCTCTCGTTTATCAATCAGAGTTGCCTAAGAAGAAGGAGATTCTTATTTCAGATATTTCAAATTTAGCTGTAGTAGATACTGAAGATGCGCTTCTTGTAACAAGTCTAGATTCCAGCTTAGATTTCAAAGAGATATTGAACAAGTCAAATATTAAAAATAAAGATACAACGAGTCTGTTTCATAGGCCTTGGGGTAATTACACTAATCTTTTGTCAGAACCTAATGTTTTGGTAAAGCAGATAACTGTTTATCCACGATCTTCAATGTCTCTACAAAGACACTTTCATAGAAGCGAGCACTGGACTGTTTTGTCTGGAAAGGCTTATGTAACGGTAGGAAATGAAAGAAAGTTATATAAAAAAAATCAATCTGTATTCATAGAGAGAAAAACAAAACATAGACTTGAAAATCCTTTTAAAAAACCTGTCGAAATGATTGAAGTTCAGATAGGAGATAAAATCTCTGAAGAAGATATAGAAAGGTTTGATGATCTGTATGACAGAATGGAGTAAATTGAGTCCTTACAATAAAAATATTTTGAATTAGATATGGAAATTATCAATAAAAAGGTTCTTGAAGATCTGGACAATAATAAATTACTTTCGTTGAATTTAGGCTCTGGGTATGAAAAAAAGGGGGACTTTTATAACCTAGATATAAATGAAGGGCTTGGTGTAGATATAGTAGCTGATTTAAATTTACATTTAGATAAACTACCAAATAATTCAGTCTCTAAAATATACAGCAATCAAACTTTTGAGCATGTAGACAATTTATTTGGTATGCTTTCTGAAATACATAGAGTCTGCGTAAATGGTGCAATTTGTGACATTATAGTTCCTCATTTTGCTAACCCTTATTACTATTCCGACCCAACACACGTTCGTCACTTTGGGCTTTTTTCGATGCATTATTTTACTAGCGAAGAGTATCAGTGGAAGCGAAAGGTTCCATCTTATTATTCAGAGACTAAATTTATTTTAAAGGATGCAAAGATTATGTTTTATAAGGATACTTTAGTAGATCATGTCTTTGCATTAATTTTAGGACCGCTAGTCAATTCTTCTAGAACTACTCAGTTTATATATGAAAGAAGGTTTAGCTGGATTTATCCACCTTCAAACATACATTTCCATTTAGAAGTTTCTAAATAATTTAAAATCAATGAAAACAGTTTTAGTTACAGGTTCCGAAGGACAGCTAGCAAAACACATTTTTGAAGAAAGTAGAGAAGAAAAAGGATTAACTTTCATTTTTTTAGAAAAAAGGAACTTAAATATAGCTAATAAAGAAAGACTAGAAGATTTCTTCAACTCTAAAAAAATAGATATTCTTATTAATTGTGCAGCATTCACAAATGTAGATGGAGCAGAGTCAGCTGAAGAAAGGGCAAATGAAGTAAATTATTTAGCAGTTAAATATTTATCGGAGTTTGCTGAGATTCATGACTTTAACTTTGTGCATATTAGTACAGATTATGTTTTTGATGGAAAGAAAAGGTTTCCTTATCATGAAAAAGATAAGACTAATGCTTTAGGAGCTTATGCTAAATCTAAATTGAAAGGAGAGGAGACTATTCTGAATAGTAGATGCAAATCTATTATATTAAGAACTAGCTGGTTATATTCTAGTTTTGGAAATAACTTTGTAAAAAAAATCACTTCTCTAGCTAAAGAAAGGGAATCTTTAAAAGTTGTTAATGATCAGTTTGGGTCTCCAACTTCAGCTCAGGACTTTTCTAAGGCTATTATTCATATGATCAAATCAGAAGCTTTTCATGTCGCTTCGAAGAAAAAAGAAATCTTTCATTTTTCAAACTCAGAAGTTTGTAGTTGGTATGACTTTGCAGTAGAAATTGTAAAAGCTCTCAATCTTGAATGTGTCATAGAGCCATGTTCTAGCGAAGAGTATAAAACTGAGGTTGAAAGACCTCCTTACTCTGCATTAGACAATAATAAATTTTCAAATAATTTTGATTTTAAGATAGATCATTGGAAGATAGCTTTAAGTAATTTACTTGAAAAGAACTTGATTAGATGAAAAGTATAAAAATAACTTCTTTAACCGATCATTTAACAACACCTTCTTCTAGGTTTAGGGTCAGACAGCTACTTCCTCACTTGAAAAAGAGAGAAATAGAGATTTATGACTTACCCAGGAAGTTCTCTTCACAAATGGCAGCAAAATTTATACCTAGCAAAAGAATTAGTAGGTCTCTCTTAAAAATTACTTATGCTCTGCTTTGCGAAGTAGCTAATATAATTCATACTGCTAGTAGACTAATAAAAGCTCAAGGTTCAGATTATTTGCTCATTTCAAGAGAATTGATTGATAATTTTCCATCTTTTGAGAAATTCATCAGAGGCAAGATTATTTTAGACATTGATGATGCTATTTTTATAAATAGACCTCAATGCTATAGAAAAACTCTAAACTTATTAAACAAGTCTCCAATAGTATTTGCTGGGAATTCTTATCTTTATTCTTGGTGTAAACAATTTACTAAAGATGTATATGAGGTTCCTACCGCAGTAGACACACATAAATTTTGTGAGAAAAAAAGAGAACCCAGAGATATTTTTATCGTTGGTTGGCAAGGAACATCCTCATCATTCCATTACTTAAAGGAGATTGAAGGTCAGTTAGAAAAATTCTTTTATAACAAGGATGATTGCCAGCTAAATATATCTTCTGACAGATACCCTTCAGAATTGGAGAGTTTAACTAAATATATAAAATTTAAGCAATGGAATGAAGAAGATGAAGTAAAACATATTCATAAATTTGATGTGGGAATTATGCCTATTGAGAAAAGTGAATATTCTTTAGGTAAGTGCTCGTATAAAATGCTTCTATATTTAAGTTGCGGTATACCAGCTTGTGTTACATCTTGGGGAATGAATAAAGATGTTTTGGAAAAAGGTAAAGTAGGTGTTGGTGTAGAAGAATCAAGTGGCTGGAATGAGGCCCTTGAATATCTATATCAGAGTAGAAATAATTTAGAAAAAATTTTTCCGGACTGTCGGAAAGTTGTTGAAGATCATTATTCTGTCGAAAAAGTAGTTGATCAAATCGAAAGAGTAATTAGAAGTCATAGGCTAAATTAAATTCATGTGTGGCATAGCAGGAATATTTGGCGAAAATAACCTTTCTCAGATTGAAGCCTATATATCAGAGATGACTAATGCCCTTGAACACCGAGGTCCTGATAGCCATGGTTTTTGGACTGACGAAAAGAGAACTTTGGCATTGGGGCACAGAAGACTATCCATAATAGACTTGTCTGAAACTGGCCATCAGCCAATGGTTTCAGCTTGCGGTAGGTTTGTTATTACATTCAATGGTGAAATATATAACCATTTGGAGTTAAGAGCACATTTTGAAAAATTATCTAGAGAAAACCATGGTGAAGATATTCTTTGGAAAGGCACTTCAGATACTGAGACAATTTTAGAGGGATTTTCATTAATTGGCATTAATGAGACTCTCAAGATGAGCGTTGGTATGTTTGCAATGGCAATCTGGGACTTGAAAGAAGAAAGGTTGCATTTAACTAGAGATAGAATGGGAGAAAAGCCACTCTATTACGGATGGAGCAGTAAAAACTTTATTTTTGCTTCTGAACTAAAGGCTTTGAGAAAATATGGTCTATTTAATAATGAAATAGATAGAGATTCTTTAAACATTTATATGCGTCATAATTACATTCCAACCCCAAGATCTATATATAAAAGTATTTATAAATTAGAACCTGGAACAAAGATTTCTTTAAGCTTAAATGACACTGAATCTAATTATTCTAATTTAGAAAAGAAGGTATGGTGGTCTTTAAAAGAAGCAACATTGGAAGGAAAGAAAAACTTAGTTTTAGATGAACAGCAAAACTTGAAGCAATTAGAAAATTGCTTATTAGACTCAATAAAACTGCAATCAGTTGCAGATGTTCCCTTAGGAGCCTTTTTATCTGGGGGTGTAGACTCTTCTTTGATAGTAGCCTTAATGCAATCAAACTCTAAAACTAAAATAAATACTTTTAGTATAGGCTTTAAAGAGGGAGATTATAATGAAGCTGAATATGCTAAAGAAGTTGCTAATCACTTAAATACTAATCACACAGAATATTATTTATCTTTTCAAGATGCACTTGATTTAGTTCCTAGGCTTCCAGAATTATATGATGAACCTTTTGCAGACTCTTCTCAAATCCCAACTCACTTAGTCTCTTTAATAGCTAGAAAACATGTTACTGTTGTTTTATCAGGCGATGCAGGAGATGAGCTTTTTGGCGGTTATGTTAGACATTTACAAGCCCCTAGAGTCTGGAAAGTAATCTCGTTTATTCCAAAATTATTAAGGCCTATGATTAGCTATTTATTGCTCTTAATTTCAGCTAACATCTTAAATAAGTTAGGAAATCATTTACCAAAGAATTTTAGAATTAACTTTTTAGGAGATAAATTACACAGATTTGCTGATCGATTAAGTAGATTAAAAGATGAAGATGATCTTTATTATAGTTTAGTTTCTGAGTGGGAAAATCCATCAGAAGTGGTTCTAAATTCAAAAGAACCAGAAAATTTTTTAAAAAATAAATCCAGTTGGCCAAAGGAACTCTCTTTTGAAGAAAGAATGATGTATCTGGATATGTCTACCTACCTTCCAGATGATATTTTAGTTAAAGTTGACAGAGCTTCTATGGCAACTAGCCTGGAAGCCAGAGTACCTTTCCTAGACCATAGGGTTGTTGAGCTTTCACAAAGAATACCATTAAAACAAAAGATCTATGAAGGTGAAGGAAAGAGAATACTTAGAAAAATTTTGTATAAATATGTACCTAAAGAACTAATAGAAAGACCTAAACAAGGTTTTGGTATACCTTTAGGTGAATGGCTAAGAGGACCATTAAAGGAGTGGGCAGAGGGTTTATTGTCAGAAGAAAGACTAGAAAGGGAAGGTTTTTTTGATGCTCATATGGTCCAGAGCAGATGGAAAGAACATCTATCAAAAAGGAGAAATTGGGAGCATAGTTTGTGGAGCATATTGATGTTCCAAGCTTGGTTAGATTCAAATTAGTTTTTAATGGCTAAAGTTTTATATATAAGCTACGACGGGGTTTTAGAACCTCTTGGACAGTCTCAAGTATTAAATTACCTCAGAATTCTATCTTCTGAACATGATATTTTCTTACTTACTTTTGAGAAAAAAGGTGACTTTGCTTCTAATGACTATGAATCAGTCTTAAGTGAATGTAAAACACATGGTATCAATTGGGTGCATTTAAATTACCATAAATCAATATTAGGTACCTATATTGATATTATCAAGGGTCTAATTATTTCTCTTTATATCTGTTTTAATCATAAAGTAAGTCTTGTTCATTCAAGAAGTTACCTGCCTTCCTTAATAGCTTATTTAGTTAAGAAAATACTCAACATTAAATTTATTTTCGATATGAGGGGACTTTGGGCAGATGAAAAAGCTGATTCAGGAGTTTGGAGTAGATCCGGATTTCTATATAAGAGGGTTAAATATTTAGAAAAAGTTTTTTTATTAAATGCAGATGAAATAATCTCACTTACGGAAGCCGGAAAAAGAGAGATATTAAGTTTTGATTATCTAAGTAATAAAGATATTAAAGTCTCAGTTGTAAGGACTTGCACAAATTTAGATTTATTTAAGGTAAATAAGTCTTTGGAAGAAAAAGACCAGTTTTTTGGCAATAAATTTATTTTAGGCTATGTAGGATCAGTAAGCCTCTGGTATGACTTCCCAAAAGCAATCTTATTTTTTAAGTACTTGTTACAAATAAAACAAAGTTCAGTTTTTTATATAATCAATAAAGGAGAACATGCAAAGATAAAAGAAATGTTACATAATCTTTCTTTACCAGAAGAATCTTTCATTATCGAATCTAAAACGCACTCCGAAGTACCTTCTGCAATGCAAAGAATGGATGCAGGAATCTTTTTTTTAGAATCTTATTATTCTAAAGTTGCATCTGCTCCTACCAAGTTAGGCGAATTTTTAGCAATGGGACTGCCTTGTGTGACTAATAAAAATATAGGAGATAATGATCTTATATTAGAAGGGACATTGGCAGGCTTAGTTTTAAATGATTTTAATGATAAGGCCTTACAGGGTTCAGTTAAAGAGCTATTAAGGCTTACTGAAAATACAGAAGTAGCAAATGATTGCAGGAAGATTGCTAAAAAATATTTCTCTCTAGAAGAAGGTGCAAGTATCTATAGCAAACTTTATAAGGATCTTTCATAGTGAACAAAAAGATTTTAATATTATGTCCTTTCCCGAAGGGCCAAGCAGCAGGGCAAAGATTAAAGTATGAGCAATATTTTGATTCTTGGGAAAAGGAAGGTTATGAAATTAGAGTTTCCTCTTTTTCTGATCTAAAACTATGGGAAGTTCTCTATAAAGAAAAATACTTCTTAAGAAAAGC
>CEUY01168611.1_pt1 | contig 28919 bp, 37 predicted proteins | sample 361481 | NCBI WGS metagenome assembly CEUY01 (sample SAMEA2622737, study PRJEB7988) | marine metagenome | isolation source: saline water (ENVO:00002010), including | reverse complement strand
CGAATCTTAATTGCCAAGCTTGCGGAGAGCAAAATCCAAAGAATTTTGAAATATGTTGGGCTTGCGGAATAATTTTATAAAATTTTTGGTTACTTGGCCTTGACATCGCAAAATCGGTCGAATATAGCTTATATTTACAGATTAATTTTTTATCAACAATTTTTAGAACGCGATACCTACATGCCTTATGGATGAACTTAAAGAGAAAAAAATTAAAAATCCCGACTATTGGGTACGATTACTGCTTGTTTTATTGTACTTTGGTTTAGTATTTTATTTGGTAAGAGCTTTGGTTGGTATTGCTTTGGTACTCCAGTTTGTCATTGTTGCTTTATCAGGGAAAACTAATCATAGGGTCGTTCATTTCACTGGCAATCTCAATCAATTTAGTTATCATGTTCTTCAGTATGTGACCTGGAATACGGATAATCGACCCTTCCCGTTTTCTGACTGGCCTGGCCCAATAGACCGTGATTCTGATTCCTTCAAATCTTAAAGTTTCATCAACTTAGTTTAAGATATATGCAAGGTGTTCTAATGCAGTCAAGCTATGACCCTATAGAAATAGAAGAACAAGCTCAATCTTATTGGGAAGACAATCTTAGTTTTCGGGTTATGGAAAAGCCAGAAAAGGAAAAATTTTATTGTCTATCAATGTTGCCTTACCCTTCTGGCAATCTTCACATGGGCCATGTTCGAAATTACACAATCGGCGACGTGATGAGTCGGTATCAGCGGATGCTTGGTCGTAATGTAATGCAGCCCATGGGTTGGGATGCATTTGGTTTACCAGCGGAAAACGCTGCGATCCAAAGACAAGTACCGCCAGCTGAGTGGACCTACCAAAACATAGATCATATGAAGGGACAGCTTAAGCGTATGGGATTTGGCTATGATTGGTCAAGGGAAGTCACCACATGTCGACCAGATTATTATCGTTGGGAACAATGGTTTTTTTCTCGATTGGTAAAGAAAGGTTTAGCGTACCGCCGTAATTCGGTGGTCAATTGGGATCCTGTCGATCAGACTGTGCTTGCAAACGAACAGGTCATTGATGGTAGAGGTTGGCGATCTGGTGCAGTAGTAGAAAAGCGAGAGATACCACAGTGGTTTATCAGGATAACTTCTTATGCTGATGAACTTCTAGATGGACTTGATTCAATGCATGGCTGGCCAGAGTCAGTTAAGGCTATGCAGAGAAATTGGATTGGTCGTTCAGAAGGTTTAGAAATTGATTTTAGGTTGGCAGAAGACATAGATAGCCCACTCCGTGTCTTTACAACTCGGCCCGACACTATTTATGGAGCAACTTTCATGGCTGTCTCGGCAGATCATCCTTTGTCTATATTAGTAGCGGCTAAAGATCCATTAATAGCAGAGTTTCTTCGTTCCTGTCGCAATAGTGCAATTAGCGAGTTTGAGCAAGAGACAGCGGAAAAGCGGGGAATGTCTTTGAATGTGAATGCTATAAATCCTTTAAGTGGTGAAAAAATTCCTGTCTGGGTTGCGAATTTTGTCCTAATTGGTTATGGCACGGGAGCTATCATGGGAGTACCTGCCCATGACGATCGCGATCATGAATTTGCGACCCGCTACAAAATTCCTATCCGGCAGGTAATAGCACCGACGACTGACATATTTCTCGATGTACAGCAGGAAGCATGGACTGGCAAGGAAGACGTTGTCACCGTCAATTCGGAGCATTTTTCTGGTCTTGATTTCCAAGATGCCTTTGATCAAATTTCAGATTTTTTGGTTGACTGCAGAATGGGAGAAAGAAAAGTCAACTACCGCCTACGAGACTGGGGCGTTTCAAGGCAGAGGTACTGGGGCTGTCCTATCCCGATTGTTTATTGCGAACGGTGTGGTCCCGTCTCGGTGCCCGACGAGCAATTGCCAGTTGTTTTGCCGGAAGATGTAAAATTTATGGGGGTGCAATCGCCATTAAAGACTTTGGATGAGTGGAAGCAAACAGTTTGCCCTGAATGCGGTTCTGCCGCTAATCGGGAGACAGATACCTTCGATACTTTCGTCGAATCTAGTTGGTATTATGCTCGGTATTGTAGTCCCGATGCTATGTCAATGTTGGATGAGCGAGCTAACTATTGGCTACCCGTCGATCACTATATTGGAGGTATTGAGCATGCGGTATTGCATCTCTTATATTTTCGTTTTTGGCATAAACTAATGCGAGATATAGGAATAGTAGAGTCTCATGAGCCTACACAAAAATTGTTATGCCAGGGAATGGTTTTATCGAAAGCATACTATCGCGATACAGAGGGTGAAGGTCGAAAGTGGATTCGGCCAGAGGAGATTGAAATAAGAGTTGATGCCTCTAGTGCTGCAGAAGAGCCTATATGGTTAGTTGACGGAAAAATAGTTGAAACAACTGGTTGGACCACGATGTCAAAGTCAAAAAATAACGGTACAGACCCACAAAAACTAATTGATCAATATGGGGCTGACACGGTGCGACTGTTTACAATGTTTGCTTCACCGCCTGATCAAGCTCTCGAATGGAATGATGACGCTGTGGCAGGATCACAACGATTTCTGCGTCGTTTGTGGGTTTTCGTATACCGATTTCAGTTGTTGCCTAAAGCAGGAATTACGGATTTTACATCGGCGGATGATGAAACAAAATTACTAAGGCGTGAAGTGCACACGCTCTTACAAAAGGTTTGCCGGGACATGGAGCGTACGCAATACAATACTGTAGTTGCAGCTTGTATGGAGATGCTTAAGATATTAGATAGGTTTGACGTGGATGGAGGTGCAGAAAGAAAGGCAGCCGTGAGTGAAGCGCTTAGTATTATGATTCGAGTGTTAGCTCCTTTCGCACCTCATATTTCTCATAGTTTATGGAACTCCCTGGGCGAGGATACTGAGTTACTTGATGCTACTTGGCCGGAGGTAGATCCATCAGCATTGAAGTCAGATACTATTCGACTAGTAGTGCAAATAAATGGTAAATTGCGCGGGCAGATCGACATTGTTGCAAATGCTAACGACAAAGAAATCCAGGATGCAGTATTAAGTGAAAATTGGATATCCGACCATGTTGGCACCGGTACTATAAAAAAATTTATCATTGTGCCAGGAAGATTAGTTAATGTTGTTGTTTAAAAAATTCTGGTGAAACTATGTATACAATCAAGTGCGTAAGTTAATTCAGAATACCTGCATCTCGATAATTTTGCTACTAGTATCCGGCTGTGGTTTTCATCTTCGGGGCCAGCAATCAATACCCCACTATATGGAAAAAACATATGTTGAAGGAGATAATGCAGAGCTAGTTGCGAAGTTAAATCTAGAACTGAGATCGCGTGGGGTGGAGGCGATAAAAGAACAATCGGATGCGACTATCATACTCGACTTATTGCGGGTCACATATTTGCGAGAGGTGAGATCTATCGATAATCGTGGCAAGGTTAATGGTTATATATCAAAGTATGAAGTTGAATATCGTGTATTAATGCCGAATCTAGATATATTATTAGATAAGACTCTGATAACACTAAGCTCTAGTCTCGAATATGACAGCGGGCAAGTGTTGGAACTAGAGTTGGAAGAAGAGTTGTTACGCGATGAATTATTGAATCAGCTAGCCAAAAGAATTGCTCAACGGCTAGAAGTTCTCGCGGAAGGTTTGATAGGCTGACGATATTTTGTTAGACCATAATATAATTTGTTAATATGCTGACAAATAAAAGACGTCAAGTTTGCATAAAAGTTAATGAGATCAACGCCAACTACACTACCTTCCAGGCTTAAAAAGAGATTAGATCCAGTATATTTAATATTTGGTGCCGAAACTCTTTTGGTTGAGGAGAGTTCTGATCAAGTGCATCAACTAGCTAAGCAGAATGGTATAGAAGAGGTGATCCGTTTAACCGCTGGCCTTGATTTGGATTGGCAACAGTTTTTTGACATTACTCGTTCTATGAGTCTATTTTCAACTAAGCGACTTATTGAAATAAGGTTTCCGACCGGAAAGCTAACCAGTGAGGGCAGTAAAGTTTTGCTTTCCTATCTGGAGGAGAAGCATGATGACATAATTCTTTTATTGATTTCCGGACCCATCGAAAAGAGAACTCAAACTTCATCATGGTTCAAGGAGGTAGATAAAAAAGGAGTTATCGTGGAAGCAGCAAACATACCGCCAAGAAGTTTAGTTGAATGGATTAGGGGGCGATTTTTATCAAAGGGGTTAAAAATAGGTTCAGAGGTAGCGGGAAAATTAGCATTCTATATTGAAGGAAATTTAATAGTAGCAGCACAGGAAATAGAAAAACTTAGTTTATTGCTTCATGAGGGCGAAGAAATAAATGATGATATGCTTAACGAATATATTTCTGGGCAAGCAAAATTTAGTGTTTATCAGTTTATAGATAGTTGTTTAGAAGGATCAGTGGATCGTTCATTGCGAATCCTCGATCACTTAAGGAGAGATTCTATTGAATCTATAGTTATTATTTGGGCTTTAGCCCGTGAGACTCGTCATTTACTCGAAATGTCTCAGAAAATTAATAGCGGTAAGGAAACGCACCTTGTTCTAAAGCAACATCGTGTTTGGTCTAGCCGTATAAAAATTGTTAAGTCCGTTTTGGAGCGTCATCACCCAGACTACTGGAAGGAGCTTTTAGCTCGACTTTCTGAGCTAGATCAAATAGCAAAAGGGCGACGTTTTGAAGTTGGTTCAATTTGGAACAATATAGAGAACATGGCCATATCAATTTCGGGGGTAGATCATCGTTTTCATTTAACCTTCTGCCCAAATCAAGATAGAATGTCAGCCTAATTTTTGGAGTTGAATTACTTTGGATAAAAACATTGAGTGAAGTGACTGCTTTAATTATATATTTTTTAGTTTTGGACGGATTTTGTTGTTAAGGTTGAGAAATATTCATTAGAGGCATTAGTAGGATTTAGCTCGGACGAGGATTTGCACATTTCACAGTTGCCAATAATAGGTGTTTTTGGTGGGACATTCGATCCCATACATTTAGGTCATTTACGGACAGTATCATCAGTCCAGTCAAAACTTGCATTGGCTAGGGTCTTAATAGTGCCTGTTTATCATCCACCACATCGTACGACTCCATTAACTGATTCCAAACATCGGGTGTCGATGATCGAATTAGCCATAAATGAGTTTCCTAAATTAGAGTGTGATGATCGAGAGATCCAACGCGGAGGTATTTCTTATACTTATTTGACTGCGAAAGAACTGAGGAAAGAATTTGGTGAATCACCTTTATGTTTAATTATAGGTCTTGATTCATTTTTGGATTTACCTGGTTGGCATTGTTGGGATAAGATCCTTGACAACGTTCATATTGTTGTAATGAACCGCCCCGGTTGGCGGCTACCATATCCGTTACCAAAATGGTGTCATGATGTAGTAATAGTGGATGATCCTGTTAAATTGAAAGAGAGGTCAGCTGGTTATGTTTATTGTATATCTGTCCCGTCTATTGATATCAATTCAACAATGATCCGAGATGTATTGTTAAAAAAGGATCGGATTAATAATACGTTGCCTAGCAGTGTTCTTAGTTATATAAGGAGCAATAAACTTTATGAAAGCCACTGATGTTGATAGCTATGAATTGAAGTTGTCACAGGTAATTGTAATAGAATTAGAAGAAGCTAAAGCAAACGATATTTGTCAGTTGGATGTCAGAAAACTTACTGATATTACGGATTTTATGGTAATTGCTAGTGGCACTTCCCATCGACATGTTCATGCAATGGCGGATAGGGTTCGTGACGCGGCACGCCGACACAATTTTCGCCCAATTGGATTAGAAGGTGAGTTAGAAAACAACTGGATACTGATCGATTTTTCTGATGTCGTAGTGCATTTAATGATGCCTGAGGTAAGGCACTTTTATAGTCTGGAACGACTATGGAATGAACATTTAACGAAATCATCAAAAGTTTTGCAAGATGATCCGGCCGAGAAAAATTTCACATGAGAGTGTTGGTAATTGCTGTAGGTGACCGCGGCCCAAAGTGGGTAACAGAGAGTTGCAAGACATACGCTAATCGTCTAGGAAAACCATGGATAATTGAATTAAAGGAAATTTCAACCGAAAGGCGTGGTAATAATGCGCATATAGGAAAAATAATTAGTGCGGAGGGAAGCCGTATATTAGCAGCTATCCCAAATGATTATCACATAGTAGCTTTGGATCAAAAGGGCGATCAATTTACTACTGAAAAATTATCTGATTTTTTCCTTCAGTGGACTGAAAATAGCCAGAATGTAGCATTTTTGGTGGGAGGGCCCGATGGATTGTCGGCTGATGTTTTAGAAGGAGCTGATAAGGTGTGGGCTCTGTCTCAATTTACGATGGCAAGTTCAGTTGCACGTTTAGTAATCTTTGAACAAATTTATCGAGCTATTAGCATTCTACGTGGCCTCCCTTACCATCGTAGTTCAGGTTAGATTTTAAATGCTTTTTGTACCGCTCTTGCAAAACCTACACTGTTTAAATGGTCAATAAATTTTCTTTTTCGTTGTTTTTGTTACTTTTATGTTTTTTTAATTTTTCTTATGCTGAAAACAATCCACCGGTTGGTGCGCCTATGGTTTTAATAGATGAGAAACTTTATTATAAGGACTGGCCGGTCCGTCGGAACACAAAGATCTTACTTGAGCTGAATATCTTCCGAAAAATATTGTCTGTATTTGATGAGCAATCTGATCACGAAATCGTTATACGTTTTCCAGGAGGTGACCGCGGAAATGCTTGGGCAATAGAATTCAAGGAATGGTTAGTGTCTCTAGGCATACCATCTCAGTATATATTTCTAGAGTCGGCTTCTGGTGGTGTTGACTATCTTGTGATCATTCTTGAGTTTAGCAATTTTAGAATCGGTGATCAGGAATGAAACTTGCTGCAATTCAAATGAACAGCGGATCGATTGTCAGTGAGAATCTTAGGGTAGCTGAGCAATATGTCACTCGTGCAGCAAATGAAGGTGCGAATATCATTGTATTACCGGAAAATTTTATGCTCATGCCAGAAAATCATTCACAGAGATTAGATGCTGCCGAATTAGAGCAAAGCGTTCGCGGATTTATGGCGAATCTTGCCAAGCAAAGTAAAGCGATATTAGTGGGTGGCAGCGTGCCATTTTTGGCTTCGGATAATAAAGTAACAAACACTTGCTTAGTTTATGATCCTGATGGATCTAACCTAGGTAGATATGACAAGATCCATCTTTTTGATGTTGAATTAGAGAATGGGGAAACCTATTTTGAGTCGAAACATGTATACGCTGGCAGTAAACCGGTGGTGATACAAACAGAATCTACCTCTATTGGTTTGAGTATTTGTTATGATATTAGATTCCCAGAACTTTACCGGACCTTGACATCTCTTGGGGCTGAAATTTTAACCGTGCCATCTGCGTTTGCAGTTTTAACTGGAGAGTCGCACTGGGAACCATTAATTAGAGCCCGGGCTATTGAAAATTTTTGTTGGGTTGTAGCAGCAGCGCAAGTCGGAAATCACCCTGGACGTTCTACGTGGGGGCATAGTGTCATAGTCAATCCATGGGGTGAAGTGGTAGCAGAAAAATTAGGTGGTACTGGAGTTATCAGTAGTGAGGCTGATCTATCCAAACTTCGCTCACTTAGACAGACATTCCCCAGTTTAAATCATCGAAGGATATAGTCATGCTGTTTATTAATCCAGACAGCATTCTTGACAGTGATAAGTATCAGTGATTTCTAGATGACGTAAAGAGATGTCGTTAACTTAATTGAGAAACGAAGAACGTGTCTTACTAGGAATTAATTCTTATTAATTGTTCGGAGTTGTTTTTCGATTGCGATGATCTCAATACAAATTGAAACAATTTCCATTGCTTTTTGAATCTCACTTTCTTTTGGGAAAGTTGGTGCGATTCTAATATTTTTATCGAGAGGATCGAACCCGTGAGGAAAACTAGATCCTGCTGGCGTAAGTGTTACTCCCGTTTTGGCAGTTAGGTCGATGGTTTTTCGGGCACATCCCTCTATGACATCAAGATTAATAAAATAACCGCCCTCTGGTTTCGACCAAGTAGCTATATTTTTCCCGCTAAGCTCACGTTTGAAAATTGTATCAACTAAATCAAATTTTGGCTTTAAGATTGCTGCATGATTTTTCATATGAGCACGAAGTCCAACTAGATCATTAAAAAAAATTGCGTGGCGAAGCTGGTTTAGTTTGTCTGAACCAATTGTTTGGAATTGAATTTTAGATTTTGCTTCCGAGATGTTGGGCTCACTAGCACCCATAGCGGAAATACCGCTACCCGCAAAAGTGACCTTAGAGGTGGATGCGAACATCAACACTCTGTCAGGATGACCATGGGCAATACAGCTTTTTAGAATATTGGCGAGAGGTTTTGGTTGATCCACGAGATGGTGTTCAGCGTAAGCATTGTCCCAAAAGATTCGAAAGTCTGTGGCAGTTTCCATTTGCGCTAGCCGGTCAACAGTGGAATGGCTATAGGTTACTCCGGTAGGATTACTGTAACGCGGCACACACCAGATGCCTTTTACAGACGGATCTACCGCAAAAGTCTCTACCTGATCCATATTCGGTCCGGAACTCGTCATTTCAACAGGTACCAATTCAAACCCGAACAATTCACTAATCTTAAAATGTCGATCATATCCTGGAGACGGACACAGAAACCTAATCTTTCCTTGCTCTCTCCATGCTACTTCACCCTCGGATACTCCCCAAACATAGGCCCTCATTACGGCATCATGCATCATAGAAAGACTACTATTTTGTCCAATAACAATGTTGTCTTTATCGCATTCTAAAATGCCCGAGAAAATGTCTTTGATGCTTGCAAGCCCATCTGTACCCCCATAATTGCGGCAATCGATACCATCGGAAGTGAGGTATTGTGTGGGTCCAGGTAGAGCCATAATGTGGTTTGCAAGGTCAAGCTGTTCCGGAGCAGGTAGTCCACGAGCCATATTTAAATTAAGTTTGAGATCACTAAACTTTTGGAGCCGAGAGAGAAGCTGCTCCCTTCTTTTAATGAGAGTATCTAAACTTAAAGAATCTAGCATTTCATCAAGCACTTTGAATCATGAATCTAGCAATTTTGATTTAATCGATTCCAATACGCATTGGTTCAAGATTTGGTATTTAATTCTTCGACAAAAGATCTTGCTTCTAGCGGTGTTGTGCAATTGAGTATTGTGGGTACTTCTAGCATCAACGTGGCTTTCTTACTTTTTCGCACTACTTCTTTTACCTCAGGTATCCGTTTCGGTACCATGCTGAACTCCATTAGGCCTAGTCCCAACAATAATCTCGTGTAGTCTGGGTCTCCAGCCATTTCCCCACACATAGCAACAGGAGTACCAGCCTGTTTTCCAGCTCGAATAACACTATCAATAAGACGAAGTACCGATGGATGTAGTGGATCGTAAAGGTAATCAACTTCATCATCGATACGGTCAATAGCTAGAGTGTATTGTATTAGATCATTTGTCCCTATCGACAAAAAATCTAAATTCTTTGCAAATAAATCTGCAGCGATTGCTGCAGCTGGCACTTCGATCATACCTCCAATTGGTATGTTTGGGTCGAAATCAAGCCCCTCCCTTGCTAAATCTTCTTTAATTTCTTCGATAATCCGAAGAGTCTGATCTAGTTCTGAAAGGGAAGATAACATCGGAATCATGATTCGACATGACCCATGAACGGAAGCACGCATTATCGCTCTTAAATGCGGTTTGAATAACATCGGTTCATTCAGGCAAAGTCTGATAGCTCGGCGCCCTAAAGCTGGATTAACTTTTGCATCCTCATTAGGACGGCCACCATCTACTTGTTTGTCAGCACCTAAATCAAGGGTACGTATAGTAACGGTACCTGAAATTGCTGAGAGAACATTTTTGTATGTTTGATATTGTTCGGTTTCGTCTGGTAAGTCAATGCGGTTCATGTACAAAAATTCTGTTCTATATAAACCTACATCTGAACCACCAACATTTTTTAATTCTTCTACATCTAATGGGACTTCTATATTGCCGAGCAAATTGATTACTTTTCCATCAAGAGTTTTAGATGATTTCCTTTTGAGTGAAATTAGATATTTCTCTCGCCGGTTTTGTTTTCGCTGACGTTCTTGGAATTCGTCTATAAGTGACTGGTCAGGATTCACCAGTACCATTCCGTTATGGCCGTCGACAGCTAGTACATCATTATTTCTAATAAAGTTAATCGTTCCATGAAGTCCTACTACTGCAGGGATACTTAGACTCCTCGCTAAAATAGAAGTATGTGAAATCGGTCCTCCAAGACTGCTGATAAATCCAGCTATACCAAGATCGTGAAGCTTGACAAGATCTGCTGGCATAAGATCGTTTGTAACCACTACGCCACCTAAAAAATTACTTGGGTCGACTGTTATTGGCGTTCCATTCTCTGTGACAAGTTCTTGAAGAATATGGTCAACAATTTGTTGAATGTCATCTTTTTTTCCACGAAGATAATTGTCTTCAATTCCAAGAAAGTGCGTGGTTAGTCTTTCTATTTGTGTTTGTAATGCCCATTCAGCATTCACTAAATTTTGTTTTATAAATTCTATTGGTTGTTTCGAGATGATTGGATCTTTAAGAATTAATCGATGCACATCGATAAATGATTTTGCGTCACTGGAAGATTCATCAGAAACAGTCTTTTGAATAGCGTCTAACTTGTCGGAGACAGTCCCTAAAGCTATTTGAAAACGATTACTTTCATGCTCAATTTGATTTGTTGAAATTTTGTATTTAGGAAATTTATGGTGTACTGGGCCTAACACCACAGCTTTTCCTATAGCTACTTTAAATCCAATGCCTGAGCCAAAAAGCGAGAGCACTATTCTTTTTCCCCAAAACGGTTAGAAAAAACAGTCACAATCGCACTTAATGCTAAGTCTGCATCCTCTCCTTCTGCTGTGATTGTAATTTGACTGCCGCAAGTAGCAGCAAGCATCATTATTCCCATTATATTTTTCCCATCGACCGACTGCCCTTCAAGATTAAGATGAATATCGCTTTTATAGGTCATCGCAATTTTTACTAATTCAGCTGAAGCTCGCGCGTGTAATCCTAGCTTATTTATCACTTGGACAGTTTTTTGAAATTTCATTCTAATAGATATGCCCACAAACTAATTACAGATTAGGTTAGAAACTTAAGGAGAGTAGAAGGATCTTCCACACTTAAGATAGATTTTCTTTTTTCAGAATCGTTAAACATCGTTGCAAGACTAGATAGAATTTTTAGGTGTTTGTTAGAAGCGTCTGCAGGAACGAGCAATCCTATAGCCAGAATAATGGGTTGAGCATCAGGAGAATCAAAGTTTAAAGGCTCTCTAAGCCGGATTATCGCTGCTATACAGTCATCAATTCCATTTAGTCGCCCATGGGGTAGCGCTATGCCTCCACCGATTCCAGTACTTCCGAGGCGCTCTCTCTCCGTTAATGTGCGCGACACTGTATCCTTGTTAAGGGATGTACTATTGCTTGATAGCGAGATTGCTAGCTCCTCTAGCAATCTTTTCTTACTAGAGATTGTGACGTTAATGTGAATGCGGTCAATTGTCAAAATGCCTTCCAAACATTGCCTCTTTATTTTATCTGTCATAGGCCTTCATTTATTTAGTGAATGTTTCATAAAGTGGGATGACGGTTAGTTGAAGTTGGAATCAGCATTTGTTGCCTGTATTTGGTTACTGTACGTCTGGCCAAGTAAATTCCTTTTTTTCTAAGCTCCAGACTTATTGCTTGATCACTAAAAGGGTTTTCTGGAGACTCTGATTCTATCATTCTACGCACATCAATTTTTGCCATAGACGTCGAGTAACTTGTGCCTGTAGCATTATTGCATTTAGGTGTAAAAAAATCGTGAAATTTAAAAGTTCCTTTTGGTGTAAGCATATATTTTTCATGCGTGGCTCGCGATATAGTAGACGGATGAAGTTGTAATTTTCTTGAAAGCCAACGTTGCGTTAGAGGTTGCAGCTCTTCATGGTAAAAAAATTGTTCTTGATGTTTAATAATTTCATTGGCAATTCGAACAATAGTTTCTTGGCGCTTGTTTAAACTTTTGATAAGCCAGCGAGCTTCTTTTAGTTGTGATGCGAGAAAACCCTGACCAGTGTTATTTTTTTCTACATTCTGTGAGGAATTATATTCCGGGGTAATTCGAATAAGTGGATATAGATATGGATTTAACTCGATTATCCATCTTCCATTTTTTTTGCTAACAATGACATCCGGAGCAATATAGGTTGTCCGGTCGTTGTAGTATCTGAGCCCTGGCTCTGGATCTAGGCTTCTTATTAAATTTAGCGCTTGTGATAGTGTATTCTCTGTAATTCCAAGGATTTGCCGTAGCTTTTTTGTGTTTTTTTCCGCTACTAGCTCCAGATGATTTTCGATAATAATAGCAGCAGTTCGTCTTCCAGGTGTTCCTGCAGCCAATTTTTTTATTTGCAATAGAAGACACTCTTTCAGATTTCGCGCACCAATACCTGGTGGGTCAATTGCTTGGATTTGACTTAGGACTTCCTCTAACTCATTATCTGTGAAACTATTCTGATGCCCAATGATGCAGTTGATTTCGTCAAAGGATGCATCAAGATAACCACGTTTGTCTATATTGCCAATCAGCGCCTCTGCAATAATTCGTTTTCTTGAATCCAAATACCTGATTGAGAGGGCATCCCTAATTTTTTGAGCAAGATCGCCGTTTTCATTATCATCACCCAAGTTACCAAATTTATCCACATCATTCAAACTAGCAGACTCTTTTTTTAACGAATCCTGAAAGACTAGAGAACTGGGGTTCTCGCGAGAATTAATACTGCTGATGGATGATTGTTCGTAATTTCTTGTCTGCTTTACTCCATCGCAAGTTTGAGTTTCCTCAAAACTCTCCACAAAAGGGTTTAGCTCTAAGGCTAGTTCAAGTGTTTCGCAAAGTGTTTTCGATGATGCTTTTAACACAGAAACAGATTGTTTAAGATAAGGGCTAATACGTTGTTTTTGCCCCGGGCGAATAGCAAGAGTTGTTTTAACCAAAACGTGATGAGCTTCTAAGTTGATCCTATAAGCGAAATTCATCGCCAAGGTAAACCGATCGGACTTGTGTATCATTAAGTATTTCCGACGGAGTGCCAGATGTAAGTACCTTTCCAGCTGATAGAATATATGCATGATCACAAATTCCTAGAGTTTCGCGCACATTGTGATCTGTAATGAGCACGCCGATCCCGTTTTTCCTCAAATAACGAATGGTTTTCTGTAAATCTCCCACTGATATTGGATCTATACCTGCGAACGGCTCATCCAAAAGTATGAATGATGGCTCTAAAGAGACCGCTCTCGCGATTTCTACTCGACGCCTTTCTCCACCTGATAAAGTGAGACCAAGTGATGCGCTTTTATGAATTATGCCGAAATCATGCAACATCTTTTCCGTTCTATCTAGCCGTTCTTCTCGGCTTAAATGTGGTAACGCTTCTAGCACTGCAAGAATGTTCTCTTTTACGGTAAGCCTACGAAAAATAGAGGGCTCTTGGGGTAGGTAACCAACACCTAGTCTCGCGCGTTGATGCATCGGGAGATTACTGATTTCTTTTTGATCAAGAAAAATGTGTCCATCATCTATACGTATCAAACCACAAATCATATAAAAGCAAGTTGTTTTGCCTGCTCCATTTGGTCCTAAAAGACCCACAACCTCGCCACTACTAACCTTTAGATCAACATGATCGACTACGGTTTGGTTTCTAAAGCTTTTAACAAGCTGTTTTGTTTCAAGAGTAGACAACGTATGTCCTATATTGCCTCGCAATTTTAATAGTTTTGTGAAGAAACCTACATTGAAAAATCAATTTTCCGGCTTCCTAGGTATGTTTGAAAAAGTAGCCCAATCATCTTTCCATGCTTTAGTTTTTTCTTCCAAAACCTCAAGACTACTGACTGGTATCCAAGCCGGGATAGATGGCGGTAAAACGACCTGAATCCAACTATCTTTGGTTGAGATCATTTGAACTCGTTCTTGAGGTTCGAAAAAGCCAACAACGTACGAATTCACGGAGGGTAACCAACGCGCACGAACCCTACTACCGGTAATAATCGCTTGGTTATCGCCCACATTTCGCGTGTAAGATTCAGCTACCCAGACACTAATGCCATTTGGGATACTGATTCGAGCCCAACCCTTCTCAATTGTTAAAATCTTGACAGGTGTATTTTTTGATAAGTCGCCAAGAACAGTTGCTGTATTTTGAGGCTTAGCTTTTACTCTTACGTTTGATTTTGCGACTCGACTTGGAACGAATGCTACGACCTCTTCACCATTGTTAGTCATCTTTTCGTTGATTTCAGTTGTACTATTTTTCTGATTTACTTCCTTACTTTGGGGATCCACAATAGAAGGTACTGAAGATTGCAAAGATAGATTGTTTGAGGTCGGCTGAATTACTAATTTTGGTCGATTAACTTCGTTACTTCCATAATCTTCAGAGGATCCTACACTGATTGTAGATAATCGTTCAGTTCGACTTTTCAAAGAGCCGCTACCTCGAACTGATATTTTTTCGGTTCTTATATAGTAGATTATGGTATCACCTATTATTGTGTTTAAGTGCTGTTGAAGTTTCGCATTTCCAGAAAAAGTGGCAATATCTTCAATTTCGTCTATTTCGATAATTTCAGCCATGCCTTTAATTAAATGATCGCTTCCTTCAGGTTGCTGTTCAAATATTGCTGGGTTTCCGTAAGCAAGTGCTTTCTGAAGCACATTGTCTTCAAAAATAAGTTGGATTTCGTCGGCATTCATATACAGTGAACCTTGACGAATCGTTACTTTGCCGCTGTATTTCCAGATGCCTTTAGAAACATCTATCTCAATGTTTTCGGCATCAACTGTAGCTGGCTGGTTTCTATCACTCTCTAGCGCGATAGACGGTGCGACATAAGTATTTGTTAACAGCAAAAATAGTACTATACGAATCATGCCAATTTTTCTTGGGGTCAGGTTGTTGGTAGTAGTAAATTTATGTGGGTTGTGGGTTTTCAATAACTTTAGTATTTTAATCTGGGCTCTAATTGCAATGTTAACTCGTCAGTACTAGTTCTAAATCTATTTCCTGCTTCTGATGAAAAACATACTTCTGATAATAACAATGGAGAAAAGTCGATGTTGTTGGTTTTTTCCGGCAGTTTTTCAATAACTTTTACATTGCCCCTTAGAACTACAACTGATCCATTTTCTACAACAACACCTTCATCTCCATATATTACCTGTGGCGGATTTTTATTCTCAGATATGAACAAGCATGGCTTTTTTACCATAACCATGCCAAGATGAGGAAAAAATTCCAGATAATCGCCTCGAAAAGTATATGATTCACCAGATTCTTGACGACTCCTAGAAACAAAGTTCTCAATAAAATAATCAGCCTGGCCACTTTGTTCTATAGTGTATTTCGCATTGTCTACACCATAGAAAGCTAACTGAATCCACAGCCCAACTCCCGCCAAAATAACAAGACACGATAGTACTAATGTTAAGTTATTTTTTAAAACATGCATCAAAATATTCCAGCACGTATTAAATCTAGAGCGTTTAGCGCACCTACGGGTACCCCATTTTCATCAACAACAAAAACCCCATTAATTGATTGATTTTGCATCAGATCCACGACTTCGGCTGCTAGTGTTCGAAGTGATACTGTTTGTGGTGCTAGGGTCATGACATCGTCGATTAAGCAATTAGACAGATCGTGGCCTCGATTCAATGTTCGACGTAAATCACCATCGGTATAAATTCCCACTAGTTTATCATTCTTATCCACAACGCCAGTCATGCCTAACCCCTTATTCGATGTCTCTTCGAGCGCATTCGAAACCATTGTTCCGATCTTAACTATTGGGAGTTCTTGGTTAGCATGCATTACATCTTCGACATAGAGCAATAGTCGTCTTCCCAGTGCACCGCCAGGGTGGCTGCGAGCAAAATCTTCTCTAGAAAAGCCCCTAGATTGTAAAACAGCAATAGCTAGAGCATCTCCCATTGCTAAAGTTGCTGTTGTGCTAGTAGTCGGAGCAAGATTGTGCGGACACGCTTCGCGCTCGACACCAATGTCGAGGCAGACATCGGCTGCTATGCCGAGTTCAGATTTGCTGAAGCCAGTTAAGGCTATTAATGGAATACCCATCCGTTTAATTATCGGGAGAATAGTGAGCACTTCTGGTGTTTGACCAGAACTTGAAATAGCAATAAGTAAATCACCTGGAGTAATCATTCCCAGATCACCGTGACTAGCTTCACCAGGGTGAACAAAAAATGCCGGCGTCCCTGTGCTAGCCATTGTTGCAGCAATCTTCCCTCCTATATGACCTGATTTTCCCATTCCAACTACTACTACTCGGCCGGCGCAGGTCAGAATAAGCTGACAGGCCTTATTAAACGGCTGACCGATTCTTTCTATTAGTTGTTCAAGTGCCTCAGATTCAAGCTGAATGACCTTTTTACCGTGATCAATAAAGTTAGTTAAATTCAATTTATCGAGGCCTGTTTTTGTTGGAAAAATGCCTATTCTACTGGAATGACGCTTATTCGAAGATGGTTATCTAATAAATCAAGCGACTGAATCGATTATAGAGGGTTAAAATGCCTTGTAATTATGCAAGTTCACCAAAATTTATACATTTTTCTAACCAAATATAGCGATCGAAGAAATGGAAAAATCTGATGTTCTTTTTAATTTAGTGGGTATCAAATTTGGGTATAAGGATGAGATCGTCTATTTCCAATTTAACCTCGAGGTATTGCGAGACAAGATAACAGTGATAATGGGTCCAAGTGGTTGTGGAAAATCAACCCTATTAGGTTTAATGACGGCTCAGTTGGAGCCTGATGAAGGAACGGTATTTTTTGATGGTGATTCGCTGTCGAAACTGTCGCAAAGAGATTTATACTCTATTAGGCGTCGTGTGGGAATGATGTTTCAAAATAATGCTTTGCTTAGTGATCTGACCGTTTTTGAGAACGTGGCGTTTCCGGTTCGAGAAAACAGTAAAATGACAGATTCATTGATTCGAAATCTTGTTTTGATGAAACTGCAGATGGTTGGTCTTCGGGGCGCAGCGCAACTCATGCCGGAAATGCTTTCCGGCGGTATGGCTCGTCGTGTGGCTCTCGCTAGATCTTTAGCATTAGATCCAGATTTAATATTCTATGATGAACCATTTACTGGTTTGGATCCTATATCAAAAGGCATAATCGTGCGACTTATAAAAGATACAAATACAGTTTCCGGTGCAACTTCTGTGGTCGTAACCCAAGATGTAAGCGAAGGTTTGACGATTGCTGATCAGGTCATCATTTTATCCAAGGGTCAAGTTGTGGCAATCGGAGCACCATCTGATGTAGTTAAAAGCAACAATGCAGAAGTTCGTCAATTTCTTAATGCTGAGCCCGATGGACCACTCCCATTTCATTATCCTGCTCCCAATTATGAGGAGCAGCTTATAAGCACGCATCGATGACTTGGTTCGATAATTGGAGCGGGAGATTAATGTCTAATGTGCAGTCCTTGGGGCGCGCTGGAATTTTCCTTTTGGATACACTTAAATCATTATTGAGACTGGGCGGGCGAACAGACTTATTAATTTCCCAGGTTTATTTTTTAGGTGTAATGTCAGTTTCCGTAATAGCTGTAGCGGGACTTTTTGTTGGTATGATGCTCGGATTTCAAGGTTATTATAGTTTGACAACATTTGGCGCAGAATCGTCTTTAGGGTTAGCCATTACTTTGTTTCTAACACGAGAACTAAGCCCCGTTTTGACGGCCTTGTTGTTTGCGGGTCGTGCGGGATCATCTATGGTCTCAGAAATTGGATTGATGAGAGTTACTCAACAACTTTCAGCAATGGAAATGATGGCAGTAAATCCAGTTGATCGTGTTATTGCGCCCAGATTTGTAGCAGCGCTGATAGCTGTACCGATTTTAACCGCATTATTTACTGTATTTGGTATGTTAGGGGGATATATCGTAGGAGTTTCGATACTAGATGTTAATAGCGGTATGTTTTGGGCATCAATTGAGGCAGGAATCGATTTTTCTGATGATATATTGAGCGGCATGATTAAAAGTGTAGTTTTTGGATTTGTCATATCCTGGATATCAGTTTTTTTGGGATACCATGTAACTTCAGAAACATCGGGGGTTAGTAAAGCTACTACTAAAGCTGTAGTACTTGCTAGCGTGGTTATTCTCGGCCTTGATTATGTTATGACTGCGATTATGTTTAATGAGGTGTGATGATTATGAAGCATAAGCGAATAGAAACGGCAGTGGGATTTTTTCTTTTAGTTGGAATTGTAGCTATTGTTTGGTTGACAATCCAAATTGGTAATTGGTCACCCATTAGGTCTCAGAATTATGAGGTAACAGCAAATTTTGACAACATAGGGGGCTTAACAGTCAGAGCACCCGTAACGGTAGCAGGAGTAGTGGTGGGTGAGATTTCTGAAATCAATTTGGATACAGATGATTATAGTGCCAAGGTTACATTACGTATTGATCAGAGACATTCTAATTTACCCACTGATACTAGCGCCGCGATATTCACTGCTGGTCTACTTGGAGCCCAATATGTCGGTTTAGATCCAGGAGGCGAAGATTATTATCTCGAAGATGGGGATGAAATTGAGATAACGCAGTCCGCTATAGTTCTCGAAAATTTGATTGGTCGTATTTTGATTCGTACAGCCGAGGAAAAACAGTAGTGATAATTTACTACAAGCGTATTTTATTCTTAATAATTTTTCTACCTTATTTTACATTTGCCGACTTACCGCCCGATAAGTTGATTACTCAGACTGTGCAACAGCTGATCCTCGAGTTGACCGACCGTAAAACCGAGCTCGAGGGTGATCGCACCCAATTATATGAATTGGTAGATCGAGTTATTGTTGAACACATTGCTGTTGAAAGAGTGGCAAAGCTAGTTCTCGGTAAACATTGGCGTGAAGCATCCATGGAGCAGCGCTCTCGTTTTGCTTATGAATTTAAAAATTTGCTGATTCGGACTTATGCGTCGGCTTTATTTGATTATACTGGAAGTGAAAAAATGACCTTTAGACCTTTGAAAATTATAGGCACCGAACGAACCATCGTGGTGCGTTCAGATATTAAGTTACCAGGTTTATCCGCAATACCAGTGAATTATCGATTTTTGCGAAACCACGATGCAGAATGGAAGATATTCGATGTGACAATAAATGGCATAAGTCTTGTAACCAATTATAGATCGAGTTACTCTCAGCTAATTGAACGCGAAGGTCTGGATGTGTTGATCGGGCGGCTTGAACAGAAAACTGCAATGAGTCAATGAGCCAAATAAGAAGAACTTACGAAGATCATTGGCATTTCGAAGGCGAGCTATCTTTCGAGACCGTGTGTGAAATCCTGCCTAAATGTCCGGAGATTGAGGCAGATAAAACAGTAACTGTAGATCTTTCCGGCGCCACCTTAGTTGATAGTGCTGGCCTTTCTCTTTTGATCGAGTGGCGCAGACTAGCGGAAAATAAAGGAGGAGTGATTAGATACATAAATCTATCATCAAGTTTGTCACGACTCTTTAATTATGCAGGACTAGATTTCCTACTGGTTGGTAATGATTCATGATCGGTGTAATTTTCGGGAATGTATTTTTCTAATAGCCTAAAAATTTGTCACGGTATAGAATCACAAGGATAGTTGGAAAATATGGAAGGAAAAATATGGTAACACCAGAAGACATAAAGCGTTTGATTGAGGCTTATTTCTCGGAGTCGGAAGTTACGGTATCAGGTGATGGCCGCCATTTTGAAGCCATTATAGTTTCTGATGAATTTTCGGGAAAATCCAGAATTCAGCAACATCAGATGGTATATGAGGCCCTTGGTGATAGAATGAGGGAGGAAATTCACGCGCTTTCGATGCGTACAATGACTCTCGAGGACTCGGCTAAGGAATCAACAGTGCAAAAATGATTGGGGAGTATTTTTTATGGGAATAGAAGAAAAAATCAGTAAAGTCATAGAGGAAAATCCGATTATGCTTTTTATGAAAGGTTCGCCGGATTTCCCACAGTGTGGGTTTTCTGGACGAGCAGTACAGATTCTTGAAGCTTGTGGTGCTAAGTTCGGTTCTGCGGATGTCTTAATGGATCAAGAACTTAGGGAGGCAATAAAAGCATATTCAAACTGGCCAACTATCCCACAGTTGTATATTGGTGGAGAGTTAGTGGGTGGCAGTGACATCATGATGGAAATGTATGAAAATGGTGAGCTTAAGGAAAAGATCGACGCATTGAACAATTAGTGGGATAAAATGTCTATCGAGAGGGAAAAAAGGCGCTATTTTAGGCGCCTTTTTTAAACGATATTGTATTAGTAGAAGTTTCTATTAAATTTAAATCAATGATCTACTAATAAAAGAAATAGGTAGCCTAATATATGGATAAGCTTATAGTTCGTGGTGGACGGTCTCTAGATGGAGAAATTCGAATTTCTGGTGCTAAGAATGCCGCTCTTCCCGCCCTTATAGCTTCTTTATTAGCGACCACGCCTCTGCAGATTAAGAATGTTCCTCATCTGCGCGATATAACAACGACCTTAAAATTACTCCAGTGCCTAGGGGCCTCGATACAGGTGGATGAAAAGCTTGCGATCGAAGTTGATGCTAGCCAGCTTGATGTGTTACGCGCCCCATATGAGCTTGTTCGAACCATGCGCGCCTCTATTTTGGTGTTGGGCCCTCTGTTAGCACGCTTTGGTGAAGCAGAAGTTTCTTTACCAGGGGGCTGTGCAATTGGCTCTAGGCCAGTCAACTTGCACATAAAAGGCCTCGAAAGTATGGGTGCAAAGTTTGATTTAACGGGGGGATATATACGAGCCAATGTTCCAAACGGTCGACTGAAAGGGGCACAAATATTTTTTGACACTTCTACCGTAACTGGAACTGAAAATTTGATGATGGCTGCCACCCTCGCCGAGGGCACTAGTGTTTTAGAAAATGCGGCAAGGGAACCCGAGGTTATTGATCTAGCTAATTGCTTAATTTCAATGGGAGCATGCATCAGCGGAGCAGGGACTAATATTATTAGAATCGAGGGAGTAAAGAAATTAAGTGGTGGATGCCACACTGTAATTCCAGATCGAATTGAAGCAGCAACTTATCTTGTAGCTGCTGCAACTACACATGGGCGAATCCGACTTCGTGGCATAAGCTCTAAGCTCTTAGATGCCGTAATAGAGAAATTAAGGGCGGCGGGCGCCAATATCGATTTGTTTAAAAATGATATTGAATTGAAAGCACCAAGTAAGCGGCTACAAGCAGTTGACATACACACAGCACCTTTTCCTGCGTTTCCGACCGATATGCAAGCACAGTTTGTGTTGCTTAACTCTATTGCACATGGTTCAGCGGCTATTACAGAAACTGTATTTGACAATCGGTTTATGCATGTGCAAGAACTTAAACGAATGGGAGCTGATATCAACGTTCGTGGCAACATTATCTACGTCACTGGAGTAAATAGACTAAGTGGAGCTCAAGTTATGGCGACAGATCTTAGAGCTTCGGCCTGTCTGGTTTTAGCAGGACTGGTAGCGGAAGGCGAAACAGTAATAGATCGTATCTACCATATTGATCGTGGATATGAAAGTATCGAAGAAAAGCTTGCTCAATGTGGAGCCCTTATTCGCCGGATTCCGTCTATGGGCACAGATCAGGTAGCGATAGCTAGTTAAAGATGTTTAAATCAATACAGAGTTGGAATTAATTTCATGGGTTGTGCCTTAGGGTTAGTGATCAATTGCAACGATTAAATACTAAAATAGAAGGTTTTGGAGCGGCGCTAGAGTCGCTTTTACAGCGTCCAATTTCTCGGAATCTCGCTATTCGCTCGACCGTAAAAAATATAATCGAAGACGTTCGTAGTCGTGGTGACTTAGCAGTTGTTGAACATACTTGCCGACTAGATGATCTGCAAGTTTCTGATATTAGTGCATTAGAAGTTTCTACCGCTGAAAGAAAAAAATCATTAGACAGTCTTTCGCAAGACTTACGGAAATCTCTCGAGCAAGCTACGGAAAGAATTAAAACATTTCATGATCAACAGAAAGGGTTTAGTTGGAAATATGACGATAAACATGGAAATAGATTAGGTCAGCTATTGAATCCATTAGATCGGATAGGAATATATGTTCCAGGTGGTAGAGCTGCCTACCCATCCTCAGTTCTAATGTCAGCTATTCCTGCACAAATTGCCGGCGTTTCGGAAATAGTTATGGTTGTTCCTACACCCGGTAACCAAGTAAATGATAGTGTGATAGCTGCTTCTTACTTGTTGGGTATTGACCGAGTTTTCCGTATAGGTGGGGCACAAGCAATCGCTGCTCTCGCATTTGGTACGGAGTTTATTCCACAGGTTGATAAGATAGTCGGCCCAGGTAACGAGTATGTAGCGGCTGCAAAGAAAGAATTATTTGGCGAGGTGGGTATTGACATGATAGCTGGCCCATCTGAAGTAGTAATCATCGCGGACTCTGATGCAAATCCAGAATGGTTGGCCTTAGATATTTTCTCGCAGGCTGAGCATGATACACAAGCACAAGCAATTTTAATTTCAGCTGATGATGAGTTAATCAAGGAAGTGGAGTTTGCGGTTGATAGACTCCTTCCACAAATGGAGCGAAAATCGATAATCCATTCTTCGCTATCAGAAAATGGGGCCCTTATAAAGGTTGAGTCGCTTGAAGAAGCAGTGCTTGTTGCCAACAAGATCGCGCCAGAGCATTTGCAGTTAATGGTGAATAACCCAGAGGTTTTGATAGAAAAAATAAAACACGCGGGCGCGATCTTTGCTGGATATTGGAGTGCGGAAGTGCTCGGAGATTATTGTGCGGGACCCAGTCATGTCCTTCCTACTTCAGGTACCGCTCGGTTTAGTTCACCACTTGGAGTGTATGATTTCCAAAAAAAGACTAGCCTAATTCATTGCTCTAAAGATGGAGCTAGAGAGTTGGCTAACATAGCATCAACTCTCGCAGAATGTGAAGGTCTTTTTGCCCATGCTCTTTCTGCTAGATGTCGGGCCAAGAGTAGCTAGATGAATAAAAACATGGATATAAAGGATATTATTTATCAACGTGTTCGTCCTGAAATTAGAGAAAGATTAGCGTATGAGGTTGCACCGTCGGATGGATACGTGAAACTAGATTCGATGGAGAGCCCTTATGTTTGGCCAGAATCAGTGCGGAATGATTGGCTTTCGGAGCTTCGAGATATTGAAATGAATCGTTATCCAGATGCGCTCGGGAGCAAATTATGTGATGCAATTAGAGCATGGGTTTCACTAAGAGATACAAGTGGAATTCTTTTGGGCAATGGTTCCGATGAGTTGATTCAGATGATTATGATGACGGTTGGTGGCCCCGTAATGGCACCCGAACCTACATTTGGAATGTACAAAATGATTGCAGAGGCATTGGGTCTTCAATTCATTGGCATTCCTTTGATGAAAGATTTTTCTCTCGATATTCAACAGATGGTTGAACATATCGAAGCCTATGATCCTAGCTGCGTTTTTTTTGCTTACCCGAACAATCCAACCGGAAACCTGTTTAATTATAGTGAGATTCAAGATTTAATAGAAATTACCAGAGGTCTTGTAATTATAGATGAGGCATACTACCCCTACTCTGGAAGAACATTCGTAAGTGAGCTGCACGAGAAGAAAAATGTGGCGATACTGCGTACCTTCTCGAAATTTGGGCTAGCAGGTTTACGCTTGGGTTTTTTAGCGGCACCTCATTTGTGGATAAACGAAATAAATAAAATAAGATTACCGTATAATGTCAATACATTGACTCAAATTAGCGCAAAATTCGCTATACAAAAAGATTCTTGGTTTCGAGGGCGCGCTGAGATAATACGAGAAGAACGACAGCGTTTGTTTTATCGTTTGGAAAAATTTACAGCGATCAAAGTTTTCCCTAGCTCGTCAAATTTTATTTTGTTTAGATTGCAAGAACATGATGCTGATATTATTTTCGCTGAATTAATTCGACAAAAAATATTGATCAGAAATATGAATGGGACTGACAAATCATTAGCTAACTGCTTGAGAGTTACGGTCGGGACGGCTGAGGAGAACGAAAAGTTTATTCAAGCTCTATCTTTGTCGATTAAAGGCTAGTGTGTTCGAGTATTTCTGAATAGTTGGATTCTGATCTTAATTATATTGGCAGTAAAGTTTACTAATTTCCATCGATAAACAGGTATAAGTTAAATATGGATATTGTTCTTTTTGATTCAGGCAACCACGCTGAAGTGATTATGAATATAATTGATAGTGCTAATAAACAGACAGTATTGGGTTATTCTGCACCTTACATAAAAAATAAGAACTTGTCAGTTTGGAGATAAATATCTGTTATAGTTTTCAGTTGCTCGGAAGACTCTTTTATAATACCTAGCTTGAATTATGTTTTGGTAATTATGATACCAATAAATTGCGCTATATATGATGATCAGAAAAGCTGAAATTATTCGAAAAACTAGAGAAACTAGCATTTCAGTGGGTTTGGACTTTAATGGGTCTGGACTTGCTGCGCTTGAGATCGGTATTCCTTTTTTTGAACACATGCTAGACCAAGTAGCCCGTCATGGACTAATTGATCTTAGTATCAATGCTATTGGTGATCTTGACATCGATGCACACCACACTGTGGAAGATATAGGTATTACTTTAGGCCAGGCTTGCTCTAAAGCACTAGGTGATCGGCGGGGAATACAGAGGTATGGCTCTGCTTATGTGCCTTTGGATGAAGCGTTGAGTCGTGTTGTTCTAGATTTTTCGGGGCGACCAACGTTAGAGTTCGAGGTGATTTGGCCGCGCGCGCGAGTGGGAACGTTTGATGTTGATTTAATACACGAATTTTTCCAAGGATTTTGTAATCATGCTGGAGTAACTTTACACATTGATGCCTTGCGTGGTTCGAACGCTCACCACATTGCTGAAACAATCTTTAAAGCTTTTGGCAGAGCTTTACGTGATGCAGCAACTATAGATCCCAGAATTAGCGATGTTGTGCCATCAACAAAAGGATCTCTTTAGGTAAAATAACGTGTCCAAAATCGCTGTTCTAGATCTTGGTGCTGGCAATCTTCATTCTGTGGGAAAAGCTCTCGAGTATGTAGCACCTGATCACCAGGTCTTAATTACAGAAAATCCTAAAGTAATACTCGATTGTGAGCATGTAGTGATGCCTGGTCAAGGTGCGATCGGTAGTTGGTTTCAGAGTTTGGATAAGTTAGCTTTGTTTGATGTAGTCGCAGTAGTTTTGGAAACTCGACCAGTACTTGGGATTTGTTTAGGTCTTCAGGCGCTTTATGGATTTAGTGAAGAGGATGGTGGAGTTAATGGATTCGGCTGGCTTTCGGGGCGAGTGCAACGATTCCCCATTGCACATAGAGAGTCGAAGACGCAATTAAAGGTTCCGCACATTGGTTGGAATAATGTGCAACAGTTGTCCCCTCATCCTCTTTGGAAGGATATTCCCGATAACACACGTTTTTATTTCGTGCATAGCTACTATGCATGCAGTGACGTGACGAGTGAAATATCAGGCAGAACAAACTATGGATTGTCTTTCGTTTCAGCTGCCACAAGATCAAATGTATTTGCGGTACAATTTCACCCAGAGAAAAGTCACGTCCAAGGCCTAAATTTTCTCAACAATTTTGTCTCGTGGGATGGGAGTTTGTAGAGTTTAGAAAAAATTTCAAAGAACTTTAAGGATTTCTCTAGGAATGATTTTAATACCAGCTATTGATATTAAATCGGGTCGTTGTGTTCGATTACGGCAAGGCGATTTTTTGGATGAAACAGTATTTAGTAATGATCCATTAGCGATAGCTAAACAATGGATTGATCAGGGCGCAGAACGACTTCACATCGTGGATTTAGATGGAGCTGTCAACGGTAAACCTGTAAATAAGAGCACTATAAATGCTATTGCTAAGCAGTTTCCAGAGGTGCCAATACAAGTAGGAGGTGGGATTCGGGACGAGCAAACCATTGAGTCGTATCTAGGTATAGGAATAGAGTTTGTAATCGTGGGCACAATAGCTGTCAATGAGCCTCAGTTTGTAAAAAATCTTTGTCAGAAGTATGAGGGGCATATGATGGTTGGTCTAGATGCTAGGGATGGAAAAATTGCGATTGATGGATGGTCTGCCTTCTCGAATCACGATGTAATCGATTTCGCAAAAGAGTTCGATGGCAGTGGTGTTGCGGGAATTGTTTATACGGACATAGCAAGAGATGGAATGCTGTCCGGAACAAATGTTGAAGCCACAGCAAAGTTAGCCACCGCCATCACTACACCAGTTATCGCATCTGGTGGCATACGAGACTTAGAGGATATCAGGAAACTCCTTAGTGTTGGTGAATCGATAATTTCTGGCGCTATTACCGGTCGGGCGATCTATGAGGGCACGTTGCAATTCGAAGAAGCCAACAAGTTAGTGCTATCGGATATTGGAAAAAAATAAAAACTATGGCCCTTGCGAAACGAATTATTCCTTGTATGGATATTGATGCTGGAAGAGTGGTTAAAGGTATCAAGTTTGTCGATCTTCAGGATGCAGGTGACCCCGTAGAAGTAGCGAGAAGATATCATCAACAGAAAGCAGATGAAATCGCTTTTCTTGATATTACAGCTAGCTCGGACCAACGCGATATTATGGTTGGAGTGGTGAATGCGGTAGCTAGCAAAGTCTTCATTCCAATGACTGTTGGCGGGGGGATTAGAACAATGAAGGATGTGCATAAAATGTTGCGAGCTGGGGCAGACAAGGTCTCCATCAATACCGCTGCTGTCACGTCCCCAAACTTTGTTAAAGAAGCGAGTAATCATTTTGGATCACAATGCATTGTAGTTGCTATGGACGCCAAGAGGGTGGATGGAAATTGGGAAGTTTTTACGCATGGTGGCCGTAATCCAACAGGAATTGATGTCTTGGATTGGGCGCAGAAAATGGACGACTTTGGAGCAGGTGAGATTCTTCTTACTAGCATGGATCGTGACGGGACGAGAGATGGCTTCGATCTTGCATTAACTCGAGCGGTATCCGATAGCGTGACAATACCGGTAATCGCGTCGGGGGGAGTAGGTAATTTAGAGCATTTAGCACAAGGTGTGTTGACTGGTGGAGCGGATGCCGTGTTGGCTGCCAGTATATTCCACTTTGGAGAATTTACTATTGATGAGGCGAAAGATTATATGGAATCATGTGGAATAGAGGTTAATAGATGAAAAAAAAGGAATGGTTAGAACAGGTACTTTGGACTGCTGATGGTTTAGTACCAGCTATCGCACAAGATGTAGATTCGCGCCGCATCATGATGATGGCCTGGATGAATCGGGAAGCTTTAGAAGCGACCGTGAAAGAAGGGCGTGCTGTTTATTGGTCAAGATCGAGAAAACGTTTGTGGAGGAAAGGTGAAGAGTCTGGTTATGTACAGAAGGTTGAAGAAATCAGACTGGATTGTGACAATGACGTAATTCTGTTGCTTGTAAAGCAGATAGGGGGTATTTCTTGCCATACTGGGCGAGAAAGTTGTTTTTTTAGCCGATTTGAAGATGATCGTTGGATTGTTGTAGACCCGCTAATTCGACCGCCAGAGGAGATTTACAAATCCCGAAGCAAGATGTAAGAGCAATTATTTTATGTTTAAATTGGTTGATAATTAGCGTTTAAACGTCAACTAGACATGAATAACGAAACCAAGATTCTTGATAAATTCGAAGTATTATCCGAATTTCTTGAGAAACGGTTATTATTAGGGGAGATCAAAAAAGCAAAAACTCATTGATTGACCAACCTAAATGGTTCGTTTTATGCGTTAGAAGTCTGTAAACTAGCTTTGGATATGAAAAAGATTGGAGGCATTACTTATGGGATTAGGTGGAATTAGCATTTGGCAACTACTAATAGTTTTGGTCATCGTTGTTATGATTTTCGGAACAAAAAAGTTACGAAATATGGGTGGTGATCTTGGAACTGCGGTCAAAGGGTTTAAGAAATCTGTTAAGGAAGATCCTGGGTCTGATGCTCCGCTTAAAAGTCAGGTGGAGGAGGAGTCTGATAAAGATGGAGAAGACCTAAGCGAGATGACTGAAGATTCGACCGAAAAAAAAGACAACACCTGAGTTTTTAGGGACTAAGGATCAGTTGTGTTTGATGTTGGATTTTGGGAATTAGCGATAATCGCTGTAATAGCGCTTATTGTGATTGGACCTGATCGCTTGCCTCGGGCCGCACGTACAGCTGGGCTTTGGGTTGGAAGGGCGCGTCGAATAGTAGCAGACGTTAAAGCAGACATTGATAGGGAAGTTAGAGAAAGCGAATTAGCTGATTTAAAAACCGTCGAAAAAGAAATAAAAAGTGCAAGTAGTTCAATAAAGACAGCTGGCGAGAAGTTAGTGGAAGATAGTGAGCTTTCTAATATTAAGAGTACTGGCAAAAGTTTGGTGGATTCGATCGATGAAGAATTAACGGCTACAAAGAAAGCGGTTAAATCGTCGGAAGAACATCAGATCGAAACCGCTGCTAAGGATAACGAATCTGCGCCCAGAAGTAATAATGACTCAGAAACCAAAAGTTGAATTCAATAATTAAAGCATTTAGGAGCTAATAGTTGCCAGCCAAGAAACGCCCCAAAAGCTCGGCGACTACCTTTGTTTCCCATCTCCTTGAGCTGAGAAATCGTCTGTTTTGGGGTCTCGGCGCAGTGTTGGCAGTATTTATTGTAGCCGCTCCATTTGC
>CEUY01171552.1_pt1 | contig 28933 bp, 24 predicted proteins | sample 361481 | NCBI WGS metagenome assembly CEUY01 (sample SAMEA2622737, study PRJEB7988) | marine metagenome | isolation source: saline water (ENVO:00002010), including | reverse complement strand
TTGGCCATTCCAGCTGCTAAGTCGACGCGCTCACCAGCATCTGCCTTTCGTGCGGCCTCATAGGTAAGGAGGCGAGCGGCTTCCAGTTTCGTTGCCATTTCTGCCAGCTTGAAAGCGATCGCTTGATGCTGGCTGATGGGCCGACCGAAGGCTTCACGCTCCTTGGCGTATGACAAGGCAGCGTCATATGAGGCTTGCGCGACCCCGACACCGCGCGCTGCGACGTTTATCCGGCCTAGTTCTAAAGCAGACAAAGCCCAGCGAAGCCCGTTTCCTATTCCCTCATCACCGCCTAACAACTGGTCGTGGCTGAGTCGGTGGTCAACATAAGACATTTCAACCGTCTCCAGGCCGCGGTAGCCAAGTTTGTCTATTTTTCGACTGATACTTATCCCGCCGCTACCCTCGCCGCCGGGCGTCTTCTCAACAATGAAACACGTGATGCCGCCTGAGTTCTCTTGCTCCCCATCTGGTACCCGAGCTAACAACGCAACTACACCGGCCTTCTCGCCATTAGTCACCCACATCTTGGTGCCGTTGATGATCCATTCATCACCATCGCGTTCAGCGCGGCATCGCAAAGCCCCAGCGTCGGATCCACTATCTGGTTCCGATAAAGAGAAACATCCGCGCAGCGCACCGGTAGCCATCGATGGCAACCACTTCAATTTCTGTTCTTCGGAACCAAACTTGCTGATCAATTTCGCGCAAATCAAATGACTATTGATGATTCCGGCAAGAGACATCCATCCACGCGAGAGTTCCTCGATTACTCGAGCGTAAGTCATGTTGTCCAACTCGAGGCCGCCGAAATCCGAGGGAATTGTCGCTCCAAACAAACCAAAATCAGCCATCTGTAACGCCATATCGGTTGGGTACTTATCAGGGAGTTCGAACTCAGATGCGTGAGGAATCACCTCGGCCTCAACCCAATTTTTTAACGCCGTGAGCATCTCGTCTGCAATATCTATGTCGGTCATAACGACTCCATTTCGCAATGGGGGCATCTATTTCCTACTATTCGTATTGACCTCACGCCTCATTTGGTGGACGAATCCCGTTGAAGAGGTCACGATGATCGGAGATCCCGTGAAAATTTCCATGGCTCTTGGAGCCGGCGCAAGCCTTGAACCCAACAGTTTGGCCCGCCACGCGCAGAATTTAGAAAGCGCCGGTGTCGACCTCGTGTGGGGTGGAGAGATCTATGGATACGACTTGGTCTCAACCCTGGCCTTCGTGGCAGGGCAAACAAAAAAGATGGAATTAATGACAGGAATCCTGCCCGTCTATTCCCGAAGCCCTGCCTTAATAGCGCAAACGGCGATCACCATAGACACTTTGTCTGAAGGCCGATTTGTGCTCGGGCTTGGTTCATCAGGCCCGCAGGTAATCGAAGGCTGGCATGGAGTGCCGTTTAAAAAGCCGCTTGGTATGACCCGAGATGTCATCGATATCTGTCGCAAAGTCTGGTCAGGCGACAAGGTTGAGCATGAAGGACGAGCTTTCAATATGCCCTTGGCGGACGGAGAGGGAACCGGTCTAGGCAAGCCTCTGAAGCTCATGTGCAAGCCATATCGTCAAGACATACCCATTGCAGTTGCCTCCATCGGACCTAAAAACGTCGAAATGACAGCAGAACTTGCCAACCTCTGGCAACCAATACATTTTCTCCCCGAAAAATTTCATGATGTGTGGGGAGATGCTCTTCATGCCGGTAAGGCGAAAAGATCAGACAACTTGGGTCAACTAGAAATCGTGGCCGGAGGCACCGTAGCCCTGGGCGACGGACCGCACGTAGAGGCAGCTAGAAAAGCCGTGCGAGATAACACAGGCTTCTACGTGGGCGGAATGGGAGCCCGAGACCAAAACTTCTACAACGATCTCTTTAAGCGTTACGGCTATGAGCAAGAGGCTCAGGAAATTCAAGATCTCTTCTTAAGCGGAAAACGGGATGAAGCATTTTCGAAAGTCCCCGATGACTACATTGACCGAGCCAGCTTGACCGGCGATGAGGGAAGAGTCCGAGAACGGATTGAGGTCTATAAAGAAGTCGGAGTTACATACCTCAACATCGATATTCCGGGCGATACTGAAAATCCTCTTGAAGTTATTGAAAAAGTAAAGGCGTGGGCGGAGTAGCCGGTGACGCGCCCTTCGGCCAATGAGCGCTTCAGCTCAGCGGCAACTCGTCTAGGGATTGAGCCCGATATCGTTCAATTTCCCGAGGACACCAGAACCGCAGCCCAAGCAGCAGCGGCTCTTGAATGCGAATTGGGTCAGATAATCAAGTCACTCGTCTTCGACTGTGACGGCCAGCCGTTGCTGGCTCTCACAGCCGGAGACCAACAAGTGGACACGGGATCGCTTGGCGCCTTGTGTGGCGGAACTATTGGGAAAGCTGATGCGAAGTTAGTTAGAGACGCGACCGGCTTCGCGATTGGTGGGGTGCCACCCTTTGGTCATGCGAGTCAGCTTTCCTGTTGGATTGACCGGAACATTTATCGATACGAAATCGCCTGGGGAGCAGCGGGCACTCCTGACACCGTTTTCGCTATTCAGACTGCGCACTTAGCGCGTCTCAGTGGCGGTCAGGTCGCCGAGTTTGTGAACTGAGGCTGATGCTTATACACGTTGCAGCAAATCTCAACGTAATGTCTGTGCATGGCAGCACACCGGACAACAATCACTCCTCGATTCGGAGAGCTAGATCCTTATAACCATGTGAACCACGCGGCCTACATTGCTTATTTTGAAGCAGCGCGGTGCGTCGCCCTGGACGACATTGACATGTCTCTTTCAGATCTCAGCGACCGAGGCTTTCAAGTAGTTGTCACCAAACTAGAAGTGCAATTCCGCCAGCCAGCTACAGCTCGAGACTCACTAATTGTCGAAACTCAAATTGAAGAGATGAGACGCGTCAGCTCCAATTGGAGACAACAGATTCTTCGAGAAAGTGATGGTGCTGTGCTCGTTGAATCTCAGATCACGCTGGGAGTGTGTGACGCTAATGGAAAGCCGACCCGACCCCCCGCAGATTTGAACCAGTCGCTTTCCCGTCTTGTGGCGGACTGATATCAACTTGTTCCTCTGAAACCATGACGCCTCGCGTTACACAACAGGAGTGAGCCCGCCGTCTATGTTGATCGACGCGCCAGTCAGGTACGAGGCGGCGTCACTAGCTAGGAAAAGGGCGAGATTGGCAAATTCCTGCGCGTCTCCCATCCTTCCTATTGGAATTCTCCGCCCGATTTCTTGGATGAACTCCTCGAAGGTTCGGCCGGACGGATCGTTTTCCCAGCGGGTTACCCACTGATGGCTCACGAGGAAGCCCGTGTTCAGAGCGTTGACCAGAACTCCGTCGGACGCGAACTCCGATGCCAAAGCTTTGGTCATTGCCATTCCGGCAGCGCGCGCTACAGAGGTAGGACAACTTGCGGCGCTGGGTGCCTTAGCGGCAGAGTTCAAAGTGTTAATAATGCGACCCCAGCTTTGATGCCGCATATCAGGTATGCAGAGGCGACACAGATACGCCGCAGAAAAAAATTTGAGATTGAAGTCGTCTAACCAATCTTGCGAACTGACTTCAAGAAATGGTTTCGCGTTAGAGGTACCAGCGTTATTGACCAAAATATCGACTGGTCCAAAAAACGACGTCACCTCTGTGTGGGCGCGGACCACCTCATTCGCGTCGGCTACATCAGCAGAAATGGCCAGGTACTTTCCAGAAGGACGTGCCTCTTGCAAAGCTAGTTGGGTGTCCTCCAAAGCCTCAGTGTCTCTAGCAATAATCGCAACATCTGCGCCGGCCTCAGCAAAAGATTCAGCCATGGCTCTACCTAGACCTCTGCTCCCCCCGGTAATCAACGCTCGACGTCCACTGAGATTTATCTCCATGAACTGAACCTAGTTGCGCGATGCTAAGAATGCTGGTGATCCCAGCGAATGAGACCTTCTTGCACGCATGTCGCTATTAAGTTGCCGCCCCGATCAAAGAAGCGCCCGCTACCTAAACCGCGAGCTGCCCCTGTAGTTTCCACTCGTTGTTCGTAAAGAAGCCAGTTGCCAGTGTCTACGTGACGGTGAAACCACATGGAGTGATCCAAACTTGCTCCACTCAAACGGTCATCTTGCCAGCGAAAGCCGTGAGGTAACAGAACATGATCTATCAGAGTGGCGTCGGCGAGGTACGCAAGTGCCGATTCGTGTAACTGACGGTCGTTACCCAAAGGCTCATTAACGCGCATCCACATTAACTGGGGTTCCGTTATCGGAAACCCCTCAGGCTCTTCAGGAGGATTTATGTAGAGAATCTCCATTGGCCGGTTCCTTCCATGCCATGGACCCTCTAAATCTGGGGATTGCGACTCCCAGTATTCGTAATATGACACTAAGTCATCGTCGGGCTGCGGAACATCGAAACGGGCTTGAGGAGACCACTCAAGACCCACCTCCGGAACCTGAAAGGAAAGAATGCTTCTAAATAGCTCCTTGCCTTTTTGGTACGCGACTACCTGACGGGCACTGAAACTGTTGCCATCTCTGATCGCCTCGACTGCCATTTCGGTCTCAACTTCTACATCTCCAGGTCGCAAGAAATAGGAATGAGATGAATGAACGAACCTACCCGAGTCGATGGTGAACTGGGCGGCCCGCAACGTGTGGGCAAGGAGTTGACCTCCGAACGTTCGTATTCCTTTTTCTGGGGCGCTTGGAGCAACAAACCTGTTGTCATCAACACGCTCAAGGTCCATGAGTTTCCGAAAAACATCTGACACAAGAAGCAACTTAGCGAGCCAAAGGGTTGGTTGGCCCTCTAGGCTCGCCAAACCGCCCTTAGATAGGAATCAAGCGTGAGTTGGGAATCCGAAATTAATGAGTTACGGCAACGAGAGGCCTTTGCTGATGAGCTCGGCGGGGCAGACAAGGTAGAGCGTCAACACCATTTCGGAAAGCTAACTATTCGCGAACGGATCGATGAGATCGCTGACCAAAATTCTTTTCATGAAATCGGCAAGACTGCTGGAGTTGCTCAATATGACGATGATGGAAATCTCGTTGCCTTAACCCCATCGAACTTTCTTTTCGGGTTAGCTCGTATCGCTAATCGCCCGGTGCTGCTGTCCGGCGACGACTTTACGGTTAGGGGCGGCTCTGCGGATGCAACAATCCCTGGAAAGCGCGACACAGCAGAAGGGATGGCTTTGGAACTAAAGCTTCCCCATATCCGTCTCGTAGATGGAATGGGTGGGGGAGGATCGGTCAAGACTATCGAAATGGCGGGAAGGACCTATATCCCGCAGCTCAAAGGATGGGAAGCAATAGTGAACCATCTAGCAGTCGCACCATCCGTGTCCTTAGCCCTAGGTTCGGTCGCTGGTATCGGCGCAGCTCGTGTGGCTACCTCTCACTACTCGGTCATTGTTCGGGAAAGCGCTCAAATGATGATCGCGGGCCCTGCGCTGGTAGAACAGGCTCAACTGGGTGATCACGGCAAAGAAGAACTCGGTCACGCCAACATCCATACGGCAAACGGTGCCATCGATGACGCTGTTGACTCTGAGTCTGAGGCCTTTCAGAGGGCAAAAGACTTTCTGTCATACCTTCCATCCAATGTGGATGAATTAGCACCGCGTGCGACGCCGACCGACCCTGTTGAACGAAAGGACGAGAGTTTGCTCTCAATCGTCCCGCGCGAACCGCGGCGCGTGTACCAAATGAGACAAATTATCGATTCGGTATTTGACTCTGATTCGTTCTTCGAAATTGGTTGTTCGTGGGGGAAATCCATCATCACGGGTTTCGCTCGACTAAACGGCTTCCCGGTAGCAGTCTTTGCCGAAGACCCCTACCAATACGGAGGAGCTTGGACCGCCGACGGGTGCAGAAAACTCATTCGCCTACTGGACACCGCCTCAACCTTTCACCTTCCTGTTGTTCACCTTGAAGACTGCCCCGGCTTTCTAATTGGTAAGGAATCCGAAGAGACAGCGACGATCCGATACGGATCCCAAGTGCTCGCCGCCCTAGGACAACTGACCACCCCATTCGCATGTGTCGTCATAAGAAAAGCCTTCGGAGTAGCCGGCGCGGCTAACAACAAACCCGGCTACTACAGTCTTCGCTACGCTTGGCCATCGGCTGACTGGGGCTCCCTACCTATAGAAGGCGGCATAGAGGTCGCCTACAAGCAAGACCTCGCCGACTCCGACGATCCTGAGAGCCTTCTTGAAGAAATCAGAGAGCGTCTTAACCGAGTCAGATCCCCACACCGAGCGGCAGAATTCTTTGAGATCGAAGAGATTATCGACCCGAGGGATACCCGACCAATCTTGTGTGAGTGGGTTGATTTAGCCCAGCGAGCACTAACAACCGGCCCGTCATCATTCACTTACCGACCATGACACTTAAGATGTGCGCTAAACAATCGCTCACAACTGTTTTGAAGGTCAAGTAACCCCAACCCCAGAGGAATGAAATGCGTCCCAGTTACAACGAAGAAGCCGAAAGTTACAGACAGAAGATCCAGGCCTTCTTGGGCGAACATCTGCCACCAAACTGGAGTGGCCTCGGTGCGCTCGACGAAGACTCCCGCGAGACTTTCGTCAACGAGTGGCGCTCCCTGCTAGCCGAAAACAAGCTGCTCGCTGTCTCATGGCCCGAAGAATATGGTGGCGCTGGACTGAGCGAAGTCGAACGCATCGTCCTTGCCGAAGAATTCGCGAAAGCTGGCGTACCTGAAGGTAATGAAAACGACGGCTTTTCGATCACCATGGTTGGAAACGCAATCATTCAATGCGGCACCGAGGAACAAAAGCGACAGTTCCTTCCACGCATAATCAGCGGCGAAGACCGTTGGTGTCAGGGATACAGCGAACCCGATAGCGGTTCAGATCTGGCCAATCTTGGCACTCGCGCTGTCCTTGATGGAGACGAATGGGTAGTAAACGGCCAAAAGGTATGGACCTCAAGCGGACACACCGCCAACTGGATATTTGTCCTTTGCCGCACCGCGCCGGAAGCACCTAAACACAAGGGAATTTCATTTCTGCTAGTTCCTATGAATCAGGATGGGGTGGACTGCAGACCCATCATCAACATCAGCAACCGCCATGACTTCAACGAAGTCTTCTTTTCCGACGCCAAAACTCCTAAAGATCACGTAGTAGGTGATGTGAACGATGGGTGGAGAGTGGCAAATGTGTTGCTCGGTTTCGAACGGGGGCATGGCGCCACCACTGATGCAGTGAGATTCCGAGACGAATTGGAAAGAGTGCGTTCGGTAGCTCAAGATCGCGGGGCTACGACTGACCCACTAATGAGACAAGATCTCGCAAGAGCACATAGCAAAGTTGAGATTATGAAATGGATGGGTCAACGGCAGGTAACATCGGTGCTCGCCGGGAACCCACCAGGTCCAGAGTCGTCTCTTCATAAGCTGCTCTGGAGTGAGTATCACCAGTGGTTCACCGAAAAGACGATGCACATTTTGGGAGCAGAAGCCATGACTCCTAGCGGGGCACAAGCAGCCCACGGCATTCAAACAGATGCCATCGGCGCAGAATTTTCAGCTCTTGCATGGGTACAGACGATGCTTGGCGCCCGTCCAGGAACTATTTACGCTGGTACATCAGAAGTGCAACGAAACATAGTGGGAGATCGAGTGTTGGGTCTGCCACGAGAGCCGCGAGCAGATAGCGGCCCTTGGAACGAAATAGGAAAAACTAACTAAAGGAATTTAGGGGGACATTCAGTATGGATCTTCGACTCGACGGCCAAACAGCACTTGTCACAGGCGGCTCCGCCGGAATAGGGAAAGGCATCGCCAAGGCTTTCGCCGATGCTGGCGCCCAGGTAATGATCACGAGCCGTAAAGCTGACAAATGCGAAGCTGCGCTTACTGATATTGGAGGCGATAGCGATTACATTGCTTCACATATCGGTCAGCTAGAAGAAGCAGAACGAGTGATTGACGGCACGATCGAACGATTCGGCGCAATCGATATTTTGGTCAACAACGCTGCTACGAACCCGTGGGCTGGCCCCATGATCGACTGCGACGTACCGAGGCTCGACAAAACATACGAAGTTAACCTCCGCGCGCCGCTCCAATGGACTCAAACAGCATGGCAAAAGTGGATGCAAGACAATGGCGGCTCAGTCATTAACATCGCTTCGGTCGGAGGCTTTACTACCAGTGAAGCTCTTGGTGTTTATTGCATGTTCAAAGACGCTCTTATGCACATGACCAGGCAGTTAGCAGCAGAAATGGGACCAAAGGTTCGAGTGAATTGCATCGCCCCTGGTCTTATTCGCACCGACTTCGCAAAGGTGTTGTGGGATGGCCCCAGAGGGCAGATGATCTCTGACATGCTTCCATTACAACGGCTGGGAGAGCCAGAAGACATTGGAGAAGCGGCCCTCTACCTTTCAGCTGGAGCATCTTGGATGACTGGTAACACCATGACTATTGATGGTGGAGAACTCATACGCATTGCTGGTGAGTTGCCCCTCGAGGAGTGAAGCAACTCAATTGGCGGATTTTACCGCTTCTAATATGGACCTTCGTAGTCTGGACATCTCGCGCTAGAAACGTGCTTACTAATGATGATCTGAGCGCACAGGGCTTGAGCGGCCGGCTCGTAGTGGTCGGCATTTTCCTCTCACTTGCGGTAACCGTTCTCATTCAAGAAATTCGAAGAAAAAACATCAAAAGACTGCTCGGCGCCCTAGCGACATGGTCAAGCGGGTATTGGCTTATCCGGGGCGGCGATATTCTTCTGGACACTCAATGGTCACTAGGTTTTAAAGCCACTCACACAGCGCTCATGCTCGGCACTTTTGCCCTGGTTGCTTTCGCTATTCGCAAACCCAATCTCAGCTGAGTCCAGCGACCCCAGCAAACCATTCCCACACAACCGAAGGACCCTCGACCATAGCGTTGTGTCCCAAGCCCTCAAAAACGTGAGGTGCACCCGTGGGCATGCCAGCGTGATCCTCGGGTGAAACAAGGGGATCACTTTCACCTATTGCCATAAAAACCGGTGCCAGCAAACCCTGAAGCACATCCGCAAATGGTGGTGACCCTTCAACCACCAGCACGCTTTTGGGATCCTGACATACTTGCCAACCTTCGGATGTCTCACGGATGCCCCGATCGACAATAGGGCTCGATAGTTCCAACACCCCGAAGAGGCCTGAAAGCTTCAAAAACCATTCAGCTGCACCGTCTCGGCTCTCAAAGACCCTCGAAGGTTTCGCCGCCACCTCAGGAAGCCTGGTCAGTTCTTCTTCAGTCCAAACTAACTTCACACCAACCATGCCCACCGCGAGCGGAGGGTGGCCGAAGAATCCGGTAGCAAGAGCGCCTCCCACAGCCCCACCCATCGAATGGCCCAACACCAAGTACTCCTCGTCACTCTCGAGATATCTAGAAACCTCAGTAGCCATAGATCCGAACGAATACGTATCTGCCCACCTTGAAGAACCATGGCCAGGTAAGTCAGGGGCAAGGACGCGTCCAGTCCAAGCTGCGGCCTCAATAAGCGGCTCCCACACTTGACCTGTCGCGCCGAGACCGTGAAGCAGAATGAGTGTTGGGTGAGTAGAAGTCATCAAGCAATGGTACTTGTGTCACGAAACTCACACCTCCAGAGGCGTGTTGCCGTAGTCGCCCGCATTTCATTGCACTAATGCAGCGCACTTGTTGTTCTGGTGGCACCATGTAACGGTGCCTGCTGTTCGAACCCCCTTCCGAGGGTGGAAAGTCGTCAACGCGGGCATCCTGATTCAGTTCATTCAAAGTGCACTAATCATGCAAGCAATGGGTAGCTATCTGGTCGTACTTGAACGACAATTCGGCTGGAGCAAATCAGTATTGTCCGCGGCGTTTTCTGTAAATCGATTTGAATCAGCCCTACTTGGTCCGCTGCAAGGATGGATGCTCGATCGTTATGGCCCCAAAAGAATCGCTCGCATAGGCTCTTTCTTCCTTATCGCAGGTTTCATCTGGTTTAGCCAGATTCAAAGTCTTTGGGAGTTCTTCGCGTCGTTTCTACTGATTGCGATAGGTGCTGGCCTGAGCGGATTTCTAACAGTGACCGTAGCAATAGTGAGATGGTTTGAACGGCGTCGCGCTCGCGCCCTCGCCACAGGAAGTTTGGGGTTCGCCGCCGGGGGTTTAGCGGTACCGATCGTCGTATGGTCGATGAACACCCATGGCTGGCAAACCACAGCTGCGGTCTCAGGAGTTGCTGCTGGAATCGCTGTCTACTTGTTCGCGGCATATCTAGACGGTTACCCGTCTGATTACGGTCAAGAAGTAGATGGTATGCCACCCGAAGCGGCCGATAATGCTCCCACTGCTGAAGGACTCACATCGGTTCATTTCACGGCGCAAGAAGCAGTTAAAACTCGCGCATTTTGGATGATTTCTTTGGGTCATATGAGTGCACTATTCGTTGTTGGCGCGGTCATGGCACATCTAGCTCTCTTCCTCACCTCTGAACGCGGGTACACACTCCAACAGGCAAGCTTTGTTGGTGCAGCCCTACCCGTAATGCAAATAGTTGGCATGGGAATAGGCGGGACGCTCGGGGACAAAATCAACAAGCGTCTGATCGCTTCAGTCGCAATGTTTGGTCACGCGGGCGGAATTCTGATCCTCGCGTTCAGTGAAAGCGGATGGATGATCGCTTTATTTGTCATCTTCCACGGTTTGGCATGGGGAGCCCGAGGCCCTCTTATGCAGGCCTTAAGAGCTGACTATTTCGGGGCTTCTTCATTCGGTTTCATCATGGGACTTAGCTCTTTGATCGTCATGTTGGGAACTGTGCTGGGCCCCATTATCGCCGGTGTGCTCGCGGACACGACAGGTAGTTACCGTTTAGGTTTTGTTGTCCTCGCCGCTCTCTCGGCTCTGGGCATGCTGTTCTTCGTTTTCGCCACTCCGCCCCGACCGCCTAACCGAACTTGGTCCCCAAGCATCAGCCAGAACTGACTCCGCTTCGGCCGCAAGCAGCATTGACGAAGCTGAAAGATAGAGCCAAATAAGCAACACAGCGACCGCGCCTAAAGATCCAAATGTTGCCTGCAACTGATCGGCAGACGCGGCGGCAACGCTCATACCAAAAGTGCCCCCAATCCAAATAATGCCTCCTATACCGACCGCGACAACTCTGGCCCGGGTTCGTGTCGCAGGACCGACCACCATTCGATAGATCCAACCCAGCGACATTGATGCGAGTACGAGAACTAGTGGCCACCGAGCGATTTCCAGCCAAGGACGCGCACCGTCGGTTAGGCCAGCCGCCTCGAGGGTCCGAGGAAGAGCGATGACACTCCAAATCACCACTGTCGTGACCATCATTGCGACAAGAGAGAGCTTCAAAGCAAAAATTCGGCCCTGCACCCAGTTATGAGGACTGCGCCTCGCGTGCGCAATGCGTATCGCCATCACTGACGAGTTGAACGCGTTAGAAACTAGCCATAACAAGCCGAACAGACCGATAGCCAAGCTGATGCCAACTCGTCCCTCTCCGATCGACGTCACGCCGCGAAGCTGCGTCACTATCAACTTCCCAGCCTCATCGGGAAGCGCATCGGTAAGGGGTTCCAACTGATCAGCAACTTCATGAGGTTCTGCTACAAGTCCATAAATCGACACGATTGCTACAACAGTGGGAACCAGAGCCAACGCAAAAAAATATGCAACGCCTGCAGCTGCTAACAGCGTGTGGTGATCGGACACGTTGGACGTGAATTGGCGAAACAATCGCCAAAATCTGGGTCCCCGACGACCTTCATGACCGTTGGAGCGTGAGACGCTCATTCAAATAGGGTGCCAGCCAAACAGCGTGTGACCAACCATATGCAAAGAAGCCAAGCCGATACCCGTTGAAGTCGTGCTAATAACGGTTCATGGAAAGCACTCGATTGTTCGATCCAGCGACCTACTCGAACGGTGTCCCATATGAACTCATTGCTGATATGAGAGCGGTCGCTCCCGTGCACTGGATCGAGGAACCATCAGTAATGGGATGGCAACAAGGCCCTGGGTATTGGGCGGTCCTCACCCATGATCTAGTAACCCACGTGCTACGTGACCCTGAGACCTTTTCTTCGCATCAAGGAGCTACACAAATCAGGGACCCTGGCGCCGCCGATATGTTGCGCTTTGTTCAACGAATGATGTTGAACCAAGATCCACCCGGTCACACAAGGCTCCGGCGTCTACTAACGAAGTCTTTCACTCCGCGAGCCCTAGCGAGGCTCGAAGAAGGCATCGCTAAGCGGGCCAAAATGATTGTCGACAAAGTGGAATCAAAAGGACATGCCGACTTCGCTCAAGAGATAGCGGCTGAGTTACCGCTAATGACCTTGGCAGAAATCATGGGGGTACCAGAACAAGACCGTATGTTGCTTTTCGACTGGAGCAACAGAGTGATCGGATACCAAGACGACGAGTATTCCTCGTCTGATCAGTTCGATCCGGCCACTGGCACCGAGATGGCTCAAAGATCTCGCGAGATCAGGGAAACAATTGGAGTGGATGCAAGTGGCCGCATGCCTGACCCAAGATCTCGCGAAGGGTTAGCCGATATGTATTTTTATGCAGGCGAACTCGCCGAATACCGAAGACGTCACCCAGGAGAGGACGTTGTCTCCATCCTGCTTGCCACCTCCGATGAGCAGGGAGCGATCACGACGGAAGAATTCGAGACGATGTTCTTTCTCTTTGCGGTTGCCGGGAACGAAACTCTAAGGAACGGGATTCCCGGTGGCATGCTCGCACTTCTTAACCACCCTGAACAGATGACCAGATTGGTTGACAATCTCCAGTTGCTCCCACCAGCGATCGAAGAAATGCTTCGCTACGCCCCTCCAGTGATCCACTTTCGTAGAACAGCGACTAAAGACACTGAACTCGGCCGGAAGAAGATCTCAAAAGGGGACAAGGTGGTTGTATATCACGCGGCGGCAAATAGGGACCCTGCAGTCTTCGAGACCCCTGACAAGTTCGATATCCAACGAACTCCCAACGACCACGTGACATTTGGAGCAGGACCTCACTTTTGTTTGGGTGCTCACTTAGCGCGCAGCCAAATGAATGCGATATTCGAGCAAGTCCTGACACGCTTACCGAACCTTTCCCTTAATGGAACTCCCGAGCACCTAGTTTCAAATTTTCAAAATGGCTTGAAGCATCTGCCGGTGAAATGGGAGCAGTGATGTCCACCGACTATGTGGATTTCCCCTATCTCAAACGACAAGACGCAAAGTATTTCGTTCGCTTGTGGAGCCCTCCTTCAAATGTCGAGATCAAAGCTGTGCTAGTCGATGTGCACGGCGGCGCCTGGTGCGATCACGACCGAAAAGCCGGCCACTTCTATGACGAACAACTTGCTCAGGCGGGGTACGTCGTTGCCGCGATCGACTTTCGTTGCGGCCCGGAGTTTCGACATCCAGCGGCTTCAATCGACGTCAATGCGGCAGTCCATTGGGCCCGTGTCCTGGCGCGACAAATACAAGCGAGGTCCCAAGAAGTTGTCACCATCGGAAGTTCAAGCGGAGGACATTTAGCTCTCTTGGCGGCCTTAAGGCCAGACGCAGAGGACGAAAATGGGACCGAAATTTGGATTAATGATGAATGGACTTCTCCAGGATCAATCGATGGCAACGTTCCCGCGGTTGGCGCATTTTGGGCTCCGGCCGATCCGGCCACACGGTTCCGTTATGCCAAAGCCTTAAACAACGAATTAGGGCAACGACTAGTGACCAATAGCATCGCCTATTTCGACAGCGAAGAGGCTATGCACGACGCTTCCATTACCCGAATCGTTTTGGAAGGTATGAATACACAACTGCCCAGAATATGGTTCGCGCAAGCCGGCAAAGACGAGAATGTGCCAGCTGAAATCGTCGAAGACTTAGGACAGGCTTATCGAGGCGTTGGAGGAATATTCGAGGTAACGAGTTACCCGGAGTCTCGTCACGGATTCGGTCACGCGGGCGGTGAGGATTCGCAGAGATTCATTAAAGATCTAGTTTCGTGGCTCGATGCCATTTTCGAATCGCGATCTTCTACCTGAGGACTCCCAAGGGCGCTACGGTTCGATCATGGCATTGACCTTTGAACACTGGAATCCCCAAACGGCTGAGCGCTTCAAAAAATTTATTCCTAAACAGGGAATAGATGGATTCTTGGGGATACGCATCGAAAATGTCGAACCAGGAAAGCTAGTGGCGTCCTTTGAAGTGACAGACGAAATGATCACCATGATTGGCAACATGCACGGCGGTTGCCTATCCGCTTTCTGTGACCATGTGTTGGGAGTCGTGCTGTATCCCGTGATGGCTGAGGGTTCATGGGCTGCAACCACGGAATTCAAGATCAACCTACTCAAGCCCGTCAGCGAAGGTATTTGTACGGCCACGGCTGAAGTGATTTCCATGAGTCGAAGCACTGCCGTTGTCAGAATTGATGTCTTGAATGGTGACCGAATGGTTGCCGCTGCTCAAGGCACATGCCTCATCATGGCTCCTAAATCATGAGCACACCCGTCCGCGTTGGGGTTACCCCCGGTATCGATATCTGGTCTCGCCCTTGGGAGCAGCGACGCGAGGTCATAGACCTAGTCGTCGACGCAGGTATCGACCATGTCTTCTTTGCCGATCATGTGAGTTTCCGAGTTGGGCATGGTCACGATGGCATGGTGGTCGCAGCGGCCGTAGCGAATCTTCATCCCACACTGGGAATATATATAGGCGTCTATCTTTTGCCCCTCCGGCACCCGATTCCCGTGGCGCGACAACTCGCCAACCTTGCAGAAATGGCGCCCGGACGTATCAGCTTCGGAATTGGGGTAGGAGGAGATGACCGTCACGAAGTCGAAATATGTGGTGTTGACCCGCGAACCCGCGGCAAAAGAACTGATGAATCACTTCAAATCGTCCAACGATTGCTCTCCGGTGAAACGGTTGACCACGAAGGCGAATTTTTTAGCTTCGAAAAGGCAAGGATTGTGCCTGTACCAGAGCCACGGATACCCGTTTACGTCGGTGGACGTGCTGATGCTGCACTCAAGAGAGCGGGCCGATATGCCGATGGCTGGTTAGGTATTTGGTGCTCAAGTAGGAGATACACCGAATCGCTAGAGATCTTCCGGCAAGAGGCGGAAGAGGCCGGCAGAACAATTCGAGCTGATCACGGTATCCAACTATGGGTGGGAGTTGGTGAAGATCAGGCTGAAGCAGCTTCTTATGTAGGTCCGGCCATGGAGGGCTTCTATCGAGTTCCATTTGAAAAATTTTCTCGATACACGCCTCATGGGACTGTCGATGACATCGTAGATTTTCTGGCACCTTATCTAGAAGCAGGTTGTCGCCATTTCAATCTCACTCCTGTTGCAGCAAGCGCTGAAGAAGGTATCGAAGCGATTGGAGAGGTAGGGGAACGGCTTCGGCGAATGGCTGGCTAATGTTGGACGAGTGAACTCGGTCTCTCAGTCCAGATTGTTGGTTGAACCAATAGCTGGTGCTCTTGGCGCTGAAGTCAGCAACGTAGATTTAGCCACCGTCAACGAGACGGTGATCAACGAGATTCGTGAGGCCTTTGTCCGCTACCACGTTCTTGTGTTCAAGGATCAAGATCTCTCTCCAAAAGCCCAGAAAGATTTCGCTGAACACTTCGGATCACTTGAGACTCACCCGTACATACAAGGACTTCAGACTGACCCGGAAGTAGTTGCGATCATTAAAGAGCCCCATGAAACAGTGAACTTTGGTGGGGGATGGCATTCAGATATGTCGTTTCTCCCCGAGCCCCCACTCGGTTCAGTTCTCTACGCACTAGAAGTCCCTCACTCCGGGGGTGACACGCTCTTTTCTAATCAGCATTCGGCTTACATGGCGCTTTCGGATGCCATGAAAGAGATCGTTAATGACCTCACGGCTGTCCATTCAGCAGCAAGCCAATACGGGCGGGGCGGAGACTCCGACAGATATAAGGCGGCGCGCGGATCAATGAATCTCCAGGTTTCTGATGAAGCGCATCAATTGGTGGAACACCCCGTTGTCCGTACCCACCCAGACTCAAAGTTGCGAGCTCTCTATGTCAATCGGCCGTTCACGGAAAGTATTAAGGGAATGACCCCAGCCGAAAGCAAAGCGCTCCTAGGTTTTCTTCACCGCCATTGCGAGCAAGAACGCTTTACTTGCCGAGTTAGGTGGGAAGTTGGGACGGTGACAATGTGGGATAACCGAATCGTCCAGCACTACGCATTGAATGACTATCAGGGCCAAAGACGTCATATGAATCGGGTGACTATCGAAGGTGACGCACCTCGTTAGCTCCGCGTAGGTTCGCGCGCGAGACTGCAGTTCATAATCATCTTTGTTCAGGGGTGCAAGGAGGCGCGTTGCGACCACTCGAGGGCATCAAAGTATTGGATATGAGCCGAGTCTTGGCGGGCCCTTTCGCGGGTCGCATATTGCGCGATCTTGGTGCCGAAGTGGTCAAAATAGAACCGCCGGAAGGCGACGTAACGAGGCATTGGGGCAAAGTTCGAGCCGGACTAGCCGGTTATTACACACAACAGAACATCGGTAAGCACAACGTGTGTATTGACCTTCGAGCCGAGGGAGGCGCCGAAATCATCCGCCGGCTCGCAACCGAAGCTGATGTGATTATCGAAAACTTTCGGCCTGGGATAATGAAAAAGTTCGGACTTGCCTACGAAGACCTCGCACCGTTGAACGAAAAGTTGATCATGCTTTCAATTTCAGGTTTCGGGCAGCAGGGCCCAGAGTCCACAAGGGCGGCATATGCTCCGATCCTGCATGCCGAATCGGGTTGGTTACAGCGAAGCGCGGAGTGGAATGAGCGGCCTGTTAGCGACCTCAACCTCTCGGCGGCGGACACCAATGCGTCGTTGCACGGAACTATCGGGTTGCTCGCAGCGCTTCGAGTGGCTGAGATCACCGGACAGGGACAGCACATAGATATGTGTATGCTCGATGCCTTCCTCGCTACCGACGACGCAAGCCACGTGGGCTTGGATGATGTTCGCTTTACCTCGGCTGGTGGATTGGTATGGGAAGGAGTTGATGGACCCGTCCTCACTGCAGGGGATTTCAGGTGGATTTGGAAACAACTCCATGAAATACATGGATTAGAAGACGGTGCTCCCGAGGATGCGGACATTCCGACCAAGCGAAGCTATCGAGAAGCGGCGATTAACGACTTCCTCAGTTCGTTTGAAACTCGAGCAGAGATGTACCGAGCTCTTGACGAGTGCAACCTCGCGTGGGGCGATATCAAAACAACTTCCCAAGCTTATGAATCGCCGACGGCTGTGCACAGGGGCTCTTCGGTTGCGGTAGACGCGAGAGACGGGGCGACCCGTCGAGTTGCGCAGACTCCCTATCGTTTTTCTGAGAGTGATTCGGGCATAGAACCAGGGGACGTGGCGCCATATCGAGGTGAGCACAATATGCAGGTTCTTCAAAGTTGGCTTGGAGTAACTAACCATGAAGTTGAAGCACTTTCCCAGGCGGGTGTGCTTTTAGAAGAAAATGGTGCTGTGGAGGCTCAAGATGGGCAAGCTTGACGGAAAGGTCGCAATCATCACTGGTGCGGCCAGTGGAATGGGAGCGGCAACGGCTCAGCTCTTCGCTGCAGAAGGGGCCCAAGTATTGGTCACCGACATGAACGAATCGAAGGGGCAAGACGTCGCCGAAGGACTCGGAACAAATGGTGAGTTCAAAAGGGTTGACGTCTCGCGAGAAGAAGATATCGCTGCCGCTGTCGACCAAGCCCTATCCGTTTGGGGTCGACTAGACGTGATGTTCAACAATGCTGGCTTTGGGGGTGCACGAGGGCCTGTCGAATCAATTAGTGAAGACGATTTTGATCTGACGGTGGATGTGCTGTTCAAAGGCGTTTTCTTTGGAATGAAACACTCTGCGCCAATCATGAAGCAACAAGGTTCCGGATCGATTATCTCCACCGCTTCGGTTGCTGGATTACAAGCAGGGGAATCTCCGCATCTGTATACAGCGTCAAAAGCTGCGGTCATACACCTGACGAAGTCCGTGGCTCTCGAACTTGGTCAGCAAGGCATACGAGTCAACGCGATTTGTCCGGGGGTGGTCGCGACCCCATTGGCGCATGGCCCTCTCGACGAAGAGAGACGTCAAAAATTTCGCGACCGTTTTGGTCGCCATCAGCCGATCGGTCGAGTGGGCGAACCGGACGATATAGCTCAGGCAGCGCTTTTTTTGGCATCAGATGACTCAACCTTCATTACGGGCACAGCGATGGTCGTAGACGGTGGAGCGCATGCAGGACGGCCATGGCATCGACAAAGCGAATTGATGACCGGACAAGGTCCCATCAAGTTGTACCGACCCGAAGGTAGATGACGTTTGTCACCCGATAACTTTGAAAAAAATGAGACCGGCACCGCAGCATGAACATTTCAAGCCATGAAAGATCTAATAGACGGCGATCGCACCGATGCGTCAATGGCTGCAAAAGCCAGGAGTAAGGGAGTGACCAACGATTCGCGACGTCAAGGTCGGAGTTCTTCCGCTGAGCGTTGGAGTCAAAAGGGTGGCCACGGAGACTTCGACAGTTTCTATGCTGAGAACCGAGACCAAATAGCGCGAGCTCTGAGTCTTAGTTTAAGAAATCCAGACCTGGGAGCCGAAGCAGCTGACGAAGCCTTTGTGAGGGCATGTCAAAGATGGCCCGAAGTCGCGACTTTTACTAATCCGCAGGGCTGGGTCTACCGAGTAGGAATGAATTGGGCGCGCTCGTGGTTACGGCGAACGCGAAGAGAGCGGGAGAAGCGACCCCTGATTGTCAAAGAAGAGATGACCGAAGATCCAATCGTCGATGTTGATCTAGAGAGAGCAATAGCAACGCTGACGCCAGGCCATCGCACAGTAGTAGTAGCTCGATTTTTTATGGGATGGTCGATCAAAGAAACTGCTGAAGCGCTGGGACTTCGGGCAGGCACAGTCAAGAGTCGGCTCAGCAGAGCCTTAAAGCAGCTTGCGGGTGAGCTTGAAGACAGCTCGTCAGATATTGAAGTTTCTCGACGGGAAGAAGATGCCGATGGGTCTTGACGATGAAGTACGTAAACATCTGCGAGATACAGGAGAGCAGGTTGCGCTGACGCCGGGGATCCTTGACGCCGTCCGGGTTCGAGCAGCAACTCGACTACGCCGGCGAAGGCGACTGCTAACCGGCTTAGGTTTCCTAGCTGGAGTAGCGCTGGTCGGCGGCTCGCTTGCCGTGATCCTGCCCGGCTCTAATGAAAATTCGGGACCATTAGATCTCTTAGTGCAGCAAGAAGCACTGGAGAAAACTCAGGATCTCGTAGTCGAAAGTAGTGATGTCTCGGAAACTTCGCTTGACCCTTCCTACGAAACGATTCCCGCCGCAGCAGAAGAAAGTTTGAACGAATCGGAGGAGGCGCAGAGCATCGGCACCGCTCATTGGGTAGAGCTAGAGGGGCCGGTTGTTGGCGCGACAACCGAATATGTCTACTCAGGAGACACGGTCGTTGCTCGGGTGGGTGCGGAATGGTTTGTCCGTGATGAATCGTCATGGCGACAAATCGAGATGCCGGATTCGATGGATGTAATCGCAGTTGATTTAGGCGTCGGAGAAGACTATTTGCGGGTAGCTGGCTGGGTAGGAGAGGATCGGTGCTCAAGAGAGTTGGCGATCAAGGTAAAGACCGGTGTCGAATGGCAAGATGTGGCCGTACCGAACCAGTTGCCTGCTGGGCTTGTGAGTTCGATAACAAGTGCACGGCTTCGTGTGACCGATCATGAACGAGTGTTATCGCGTATAGAACAAATAGATGTCGACCCACTTTGTCTTCTTCAAAGTTTGGGAGTCGACGCAGTTGAAGCTGAAATAGAAGATGGCATGATTTATGCAACAGACCGCAAGGCCGGTCGTGTCGTTTATGCGCTTGACCAACTCGCTCCTCCCGAAGTAACAGAGCTCGTCGCAAGCGGCCCGTTGCTTCGCTCGCTGTTACTTCGCTCCACTGATGAAAATAAGTGGAGCACCACCACTCTGGCAGGTCTAAAGGTGACCGAACTTGGCGTTGTGGACGGCTTGGTAATGGTCGAAGATCCCGAATACACAGTCCATGATGGGCAGAGACTGAAACGAAGTGAAGTGATCCCACCTGATGCGAGGCTTCTGATCGACGCGTTCGTGACACCTTCAGGAACCTCGATGCTTTACGCCCGAGACGGGAAGGTATGGCACCAAGGGAACTTAGGGGAGCGAGAAATTAGGTCTGCGAGTGACCAACCGGTGATATGGGGGAGAATAGGTCGAATTTTCGCAGAGGTGTCTATCGTCGCTGAAACCCAACAAGGGCAAATTCTCCTAGTTGGTGGGGGATGAGAGATAAGGAGCTACTTCCATGACCGAAATCGGACTTCTATCAACAATCGAGCAAGCAGAATTGATTCGACGTGGTGACCTTTCGAGTAGAGAACTCACGGAGCACTTCGTAGAACGAATCGAACGCCTGGACCCGGAGATCAACGCCGTGGTGACGCGGGACTTCGAAGTTGCTTTGAACGAAGCAGACGTTGCCGATGAGCAGGGACAAAAGGGTGAATTTATAGGCGCTCTTCATGGCATTCCTATAACGGTCAAGGACGCGCTTGAAACGCGCAACCTTAGATCTACAGGTGGTGCGATTGAGCTACGAGACAATGTCCCCGATCGAGACGCGGCGGTGGTTGCTTCGTTGCGAAGAGAAGGGGCCATCGTGATGGGTAAAACCAATCTCCCTCGCTGGTCCGGAGATATTCAGTCATACAACGAGATATTTGGCACCACCAACAATCCTTGGAATCTTTCTTGTGGGCCGGGCGGATCGTCGGGAGGCGCCGCGGCGGCAGTAGCCATGGGATTTACTTCATTCGAAATCGGGACCGATATCGGAGGCTCCATCCGGTTTCCAGCGGCGTTTAACGGCATATGGGGTCATAAACCAAGTTTCGGTGTGATCCCAACCACCGGGTATCTCGACCACACCCAAGGAGGACTCAACGAAGCAGATATCAACGTCTTTGGGCCCTTGACTAGGAGTTCAACCGATTTAGGTTTTTTGTTGGACATCATGAAAAGGAATTCACCGCCTTGGATTCCCCAGCTGCAAGATGCGCCCGCTGATCTCGCGAAATTAAAGGTCGGTGCTTGGTTAGATGACGGGTTTTGTCCTGTTGATCAAGAAGTTCAAGCACACCTCGAAAAAGTCGTTAACGAACTTGAGAACGATGGAATAGCAATCGACCGATCCGCGAGACCTGAAATAGATCCTGAGGAAGCAGCCATGCTGGGTTTGTGGTTGGTGCAGCGCGCTATTTCACAAAGCACTGACAGTGATGGGCCAGGTCATCGCATTTGGCTTGACCGACACGTAAGGCGTGAAGAGATACGACTCAAATGGGCGAAGTTTTTTGACGACTATGACGCCATCATCTTGCCGGTCTGCTTCGTACCACCGTTTGAGCATCAACAAGACGGTGACTTTGCAAGCCGAACTCTTACGTGTAACGGTCAAACACGAAACTATGTTGACGTTGTTAAGTGGACAACGATGATCGGGATGGCTTATTTACCATCTACAGTGCCACCGACAGGATTAGGAACATCGGGTTTGCCGATTGGTTGCCAAGTGGTTGGGGCATACGGCAGCGACAAGTTGACAATTTCCTTAGCTGGCAGAATCGGTGAGCTTATGGGCGACTACCAGCCGCCCCCTCGTGCTCAATAACATGATGAACCTCCGCGATTGCTCCTTGAAGGTCAGGCAACGGGGCAAAGACCGCATCAGAATCAGTAGACAAAAAAGCAAATGAAACTTGGATCACGGGTAGTCGGGTTGCTTTCTCAAGAGCTACAGCGTAGGTGGCCCCTTGAAGGCGATAGTGATCGACTTTTGCTTCTATCTCGCTTTGTTGGATTAGGTCCGTTTTGTAATCTATGACCACCAAACCCCCATCAGTTTCGTAGACGAGATCAACGTAACCTTCGATTATCTGATCGCCCATAGGGCACGCCACGTGCAGTTCGCGCCAATAACGGTTGTGAATAGCTTGTTGGAGTTCCGGGCTACGAATCGCCGAATTAACGAGACTTTCAACATCCCTGGATAGTTCGGAGATACCTTCAGCTTCAGCATGAATAACAGCGAGGCTTGTGAGACCTTTGCCGGTTTTCAGATCGATGGTTTGAAGCACGGCGTGAACTGCCCGCCCAATGGCTGTCCCGTAACGTCCTCTTCCTTGTATCGGTAACTCCGATTCGGATGCGTCTTTTGCAAGACCTGGATCGACCGATTCAACAGCGTTAACTGAGTTGACGGCTTGGGAGATATGGGTCGCGCTTATGAAACGATTTCGGTAGCTCAGTTCGATTGCTTGGTTGTAGCGATTGCGCCATTCGGTTAAGTCCGGACGCAAAATCGTTCTCTTCGCTTGCCTTTCACTAACTAGGTTGGCTCCACCTGAATGATCGACTTCGGTCTGTTCGACGCCCTGCGAAGCTTCAGCAAGCAGATACCGGGCAGTTCTTGCATCGGAAGACGATGGGGATTCTTTGCGATGCACTGAGACAACTAAATGGTCGCAAGCGCGTGTGCATGCCACATAAAGGTTCCGAATGGACTCATCGTGACCGAAGATCTGTTCGGCTTCAGCCCAATTATCGAAGCCGCCTGTTTGGAGATCCTTACTAATTCTCACTTCGGGAGTTTCTGCATTAGGTGGGTACCCCACTCGCACTCCATTTTCGCGACGTGCCTGAAGGGGTAACCCGGCAAGGATCGCTATAGGAAACTCGAGACCTTTAGCTGCATGGATAGTCATGAGTCGGACCGAATCATCGTCATCTTCGGACAAAATCGTTTCAACAGATCGAGCGTTCTCCATTGTTTGCTGATCAACCCAGGAAAGAAATCTTTGAAGCAGTCCGTTATCGCTGTCGGACCACGCTCGAGCTTGATCAAGGGCATATCGAATCCGGCGTAGAGATTCGCGTGGATCCCTTCGCGCAGCGCATTGTTCTTCGATCTGGCGGTCTTGGATGATTTGTCCCATCAGTTCTGAAGGAGTCATGGTCGTTCGATGAGCGTGCAATTCTGCGAGGTGAGCTAAGCCGATGGCGACCGGGTCGCCATCCTTTGTTTGTGCTGCGTGCTGCTCAGCGGTCTTGGCGGCCCAGTCCCACGCTTTGGGATGAGCGATCCTAAAACGATACAAATCGTCGTCGCCGCACCCGTAGATCGAAGATCGCAACGCTGAAACAGTTGCTAAAGAGTCCGATGGGTCGTTGACCGCTCTCAGACACATGATCAGGTCGCGTATTTCTCGGCTTCGCCAAACAATGTTGCTTGAGGTAAGGCGATACGAAATTCCAGCCCTTTCGAAATCTCGCTGGATATTGTCCATGGCGGATCGAGTTGGAACGAGGACCGCTATGTCGCTGAACTTCGCTTTCCGCCATTGGTCGTGATCGTTAACTGACCAGCCCTCGCGAATGGCTTGAATGACGGTTTGAGTAATGTCGTGGGCCTCCACGCTCCTCACATCGCTTTTGTCCGATTTCGGGTGAGCTTCGGCTCCGAGGACGGTGACTGCGTTCCCTAGGGGAGCGCTTTCGCGGATTGACACCAGTTCTGAGTATGGAGGCTGGCTGTTGAGTCGAGGAGTAATTAACTTCCCGAAAACCGTGTTGATCCAGTCAATAATTTCGGGAGTACTCCGGAAATTTGTTGAGAGTTGAACCTTCCCATCTGCATATTTGTCTTGGGCTTCTAAGTAGAGGCTGATGCTCGCTCGCCGGAACCGGTAGATCGATTGTTTAGGATCACCAACAAAAAACAAACGACCTGGCAAGGTGGGTGTTGCTTGCCACGAAGTTGAAGTTTGGGCATCGATTGGTGATGCAATCAGAGTGGCAATTTCTATTTGAAGAGGATCCGTATCCTGAAATTCGTCAATCAAGAGATGCTTGTATTGGTTATGGACTTTTCTCCTGATGAGCGGACCGCGATGGGGGTCTTTCAGAACTTCGCGGGCTGAAACCAACAGATCGTGATAATCGAGGCAGCCCTGGTTTCGTTGCTCTCGTACACCGTTTAATACAAAATTTGTGACGCAAGTCGTGAGGCGTCGCAAGACGACATCGGCTAATTGGTCCCGAAATGATGCGATTTGTTCTCTGTATTGCTCGTATTCAGACCTGATGCTCTGAATGTCAACCCAATTTTCCTTTCGCCCCCTTCTCTTGCCGCTAGGCACCTTGACGTTTGCCAGCGCAGATACTTGTTGGATGTCGTCGAATCCCGATTCGAGTTCCTGGACGAATGCACGTATGACTTCGAGAGCATCTGTCATAGAGTCCGAGTCACTGCCGCTGATGAAAGTGTCCGCCTTACTGGCTAAAGAACGACCGTTAGCGATGAGTTCGTCAAATTGAATGGGTTCCAATTCTCGAGTCACACCGAGCGTCAACAGATCCCAAATTTCGTGGAGTTTTGTGGCCATCGGCAGTAGATGTTTGGCGGGGTTAATACCGAGGGCATCTCCAATCAACAGTGTTCGAGACCAAGAAGAATCCAGAAGAAGCGAATCCAAAAAATTTTCGAATCGCGCCAAGAAGTCGACTTGACTCGAAATTTCGTCGAGGACTTCAAAGCTGGGTGGAAGTCCAGCCTCAACGGAATGCTCAGTAAGTAAACGACGAGCAAAGCCGTGCAGTGTTGAGATGGCAGCTCCATCGAGTTTCTCTAACGAAAGTTTTATGCGTCTCAACTCTGCGGGTTCAGAACGGTTGATGAACAAATCCTCTAGGCGAGATCGGATTCGATGTCGAAGTTCAGAAGCAGCCTTGTTCGTGAAGGTGATGACGGCCAAATCATCGACCGACACTTCGTCAGAGGAAACCAAAAGTTTCGTTACTCTCCCAACCAGCGCTTCGGTTTTGCCACATCCAGCGCCAGCCTCAACGAACAAAGTTTCGCCGTAATTTGAAGCGATTACATCCCGCGCCGCATGATCAAGGGGTAAAACGGCCCTAGCCATTTGCCAGAATCTCGTCTTCGTTCGCGACATCATCGACCCATAGCTGAACGTAAGGAGATAGCAGTTCGGACCTTGAAATTTCCTCCCAGCTATCATCTATGTCTCTGGTGCCGAGTTGGTCAGGGTCGCAGAACGCGCACTTACCAACCCCAGTCCATTGGGATTCGGAGGGCTCGGGCCTTGAGGGAAAGACGCCTTCTTCTATGCCCTTCACCATGATGTCAACGGCTTTATCAAAGTTGTCTAGAACTTCATCTGTGACGAGATATCCGACAGTTGCCCACTGTTGGGAGTTGCTGGCAAACCAATAGCTGGCATGAACTTCGCTGTTTCCTTGAACGAGGTAAGTGTTTGCTGCGAGTGCGTAGAGCGGTAGTTGAAGCTGAGCACCGCGCAAGATTGGGTTCTCTAAACTCAATTGCTTATAGGTATCGCTTTTCCCAGTTTTGTAGTCGACGACTACTAGAACTTCTGGATCTGCTTTTTCAACACGATCGATGCTGCCGCGAAAGCTCACGGTTCGTCCGGATGGGAGCTTTCGTTGAAGCGCTGGAAACTCAGCGTCTGGTAAGCCGAATTTTAACTCGGTAGCGATAACGGTTCCGCGACGTTCTCGCTCATGGTCGAACTTCAAGATTCCGGCAAGATCGTTTAGCAACTGCTCGCGGTCTCGGCGCCAGAATATTGGTCTCCCGACTAGACCTTGCGTTTCAAATTCTGCCGCTACCTCTAAACCGAACTGTCGCATGGACAAAAGGTCATCTTCGGTATACAGACGATCTGGACCTGCGGGTAGACCCTTGGAGATTTGGTCTCGAAAAAAGCGATCGGCTGCCTCATGGATTAACGAGCCGCGAACTATTGGCGAAATGCGAAGCTCGTGCCGAAAGAATTCAGGTTCATCGACTCCCAATACGTGATGCACGAAATAGCTGTGTGGGCAACGAAACCATTCTTGTAGGCGAGTTGGCGACAAAACGTTGCTTCGTACCACCTTCGGATCCACCAATCCGTTGAGATTGCCATCGAAACGAGTAAAGCTGCTGCTGTTTCGACCCGCGATTAAGTTTCGGCCTGCGTCGAACCCGGATCTGTTGTTCAGTGAAACGGCTCCAAGATCTTGACCCTGTTCTCGACCATCGAGCAGAGATGCGAGATCGAATTCTTGACATGATCCTGGAAAGGTTGAATCTTGAAGGCCAGCGATAAAAGACGACTGATGTTCTGCCCAGGAGTGTTTCGGACTGCGTAGCGCCTCGTCCAACGAAGCGGCACCGCGGAGAGCGGCGATCTGTTCGAGCCATCGAGCGGGATAATTTTCCCTTTGCTGCCGAAGATCTCCTCGAGGAAATAGCAAAGTACTTGCGGCCGCTGATGACAAAGTCGCTAAGAAGCGCCGCTGATCATCGCGCGTTGCCTCCGATGAGACACTGAGCGCACCGCTCAGATGAGATCGATCTTCGTCCGATAGAAGTCCATTCCGGCGCGGCGGCTGAGGGAAAATACCTTCAGCTAATCCCAGAACAAAAGTGTGCTCAAAATTGAGACCCCAGGCTTGGCGGGCATCTCCAACAAAGACACCCCTACCTAGTTTGCCGATGCGTTCGTTACTCTCGCGCATCTGTGTTTCCAAGCAGCGACGAAAAATGATGAAACTCGTGGTTGGTTCGATTTGGTCCAAGCTTTGGAGCTGATCTAAGGCCCTTTCAACTGCAGCGAAGTCACTTTTTTGTGAAGCAGATTGATCAATGCGTCCCAAATAGCGTTCGATTATTTCCCTCAGCCAAGAACAGAGTCCGAACCAATCTGTGGGAAGAGCGTCAAGATGCACTAGTTGATTAAGTTCAACAACAAAGTCCAACAGCTCGTTGGCTTCTCGGGCTTGCTGCTCGCGGCGGGCAGCTGCGTCGTTGTCGCCAGTGCGCATTCTTTCCTTGTCGCCTGAAGTTAGGAGCTCTTGTTGGTGTCGGGAAAGTTTCTCTGACCAGTCACCAACTCCCGCATGCACGCCCGCTGCTATAGCTGTTCTTGACCATGAGACCGCGGGTACAACCGCCGCCTCATCGCCGTGCCTTAGCAGTTGAGAACTGGCAAGAAATTCGAGTACTTCGTCAACACCGAGATCGCTATCAGGTATAGCCAGCAGGGTTGCTATGAAACGACCCAGCATTGAATTGGCAATAGAGCGAGAGGAAAGTCCATTGAAGGAAACAGCGGAAGTATTGAGATGTTCCTCAAGTAACCGCGTATAGGGAAGTTTGTGTGGATACAGGATGGCTATCTGGCTAGCCGTCACCCCTTGGTCAAGTAACCCAACGACTGATCGCACCACGGTTCGAACTTCGTCATCGGGGTCACTGACCGAAACGACTCGGTCCACAGAAGGTGCTTTGACCTGTGGCAGCGAAAGACTGGTGCCGAAAAGGTTTACTGAGCGTTGTGAGTCGCTATCTGCCGCGCTTACACCGGTAAAGCCGATCAAAGCGTCGATCGGGCTAATCTTGGAAAGTCGACTAAGAAATGCAATCTCATGGTTGGCTAGCTGTTGTGGGATGAACAAAATCAGTTTTCCTAGCTCAGACAGCCTGTCTGTGTTCACTTCCCGTGAACTGAAAAGATCAAATTCGTCGAACCATCGATCCTTCAGTGTTCTTTGCGCTGCAGTGCAAACTCGGACCACTTCTGCGCTCCGCTCACTTGCAGTTGCAAGCGACCCGAGTTCGTCGTCTGTTAAGTCACGAAGTTCACGGTAGACGCGGATGAGTTCTCGCTCGGTAGCGGCGTGATGAACGATGGGTCCGAAGATGCCAGGTTCTTCTGCGAGTACTTGACGTAGGACGGCCCCAATTACGACATCTCGTATAGGCCGTCGCCCCTGAGCTAGAAAATGTTCGCCGCTCAGCGTCTCTGCCAGCCGGTAGGAAGTTAAAAAGTTGGTGGCGACGAGACCTGCACCCACCCAAGACGTTGCGCCGTAATCGCCGCTCGCCAGATCTCTTCGGAGCGTTACTGCTACATAATTTGATGGAACGATTACGGTTACCGGAGCAAAGACATCTCGCTTCTTTACTTCGCGAACTAAGCCGACGAGTTTTTCGTTGGCGTCACGACCGAACGACACCGCTACCGCCTCAATCACACCACTTACCTTAGATCTGGGCACCGACACCGAAGCAGCATTTGGCCAATTGCGTATTATGCGCCAGACATCTTCGCGACTACTGGTGCCATGGCATCAATCTCGCCGTCATGGATCACCCAATAACTTGTTCCATAGAGATCGCGGTAGCGCTCAAGCTGCTCGCACACATCGTTGATAGTTCCAGCGAGCACCATCGGAATCGTCTTGGCTTGTTCTGGGGTGAGACCGAACATAGGTGCCATCCCGTTGAACATCTCCTCTGCATCGGAGGTGGAGTTGGTTACTGCAGTCATGAAAGTATTCATCTGCAGTTCGATTTGAGCAAAACGGTGCCCGGCAGCTTCCTCGACCCAGTTGCGGCGCTCCAAGAATCGGTTTCCCAGAGCTGACAATGCTGTTTCAGGACCTACGGACCCTGCGTGTAGTGAGGCGTTCAGTCCCACTATGTCTGCCTGCTGGGCCGCTGCTGTTAGAACTCTTTTGCCGCCTCCTCCAATGATGACAGGAGGACCACCGGGCTGATACGGAGTGGGAGTTCCTTCTAGGTTGTTGATGGAGTAGTGGTTACCGATGAAATTGAATGACTCGTTGCGCCATAAACCTTTCACTACTTCAACGGCTTCGAGCATTCGTTCAATACGGACGCCGGCTTTATCAAATGGAATG
>CEUY01136326.1_pt1 | contig 29026 bp, 27 predicted proteins | sample 361481 | NCBI WGS metagenome assembly CEUY01 (sample SAMEA2622737, study PRJEB7988) | marine metagenome | isolation source: saline water (ENVO:00002010), including | reverse complement strand
TGGCGATCGAGTTCATCTTCTTCGCCAGCTTTGCCGCTTCTCACTTCCTCTGAGTCGTTGACTCCTTGAGCAATGTCTGGTGATTGCTCGTCGAGACTTACCATCACTCCACAAGTGCTCCCGTTGAAGTCCAACGAATCTCGGTCATACCCAATGTCGTTGATTGTCTCTCGGACTACCGAGGCGATGTCCACGAATCCACTTGTAGTGATCTCTCCCGCCACTACTACCAAGCCGGTGGTGACCATGGTTTCGCAGGCCACCCGACTATTTGGGTCTTGTCTGAGCATCGCATCGAGGATGGCGTCAGATATCTGATCCGCCATCTTGTCGGGATGCCCTTCTGTCACCGACTCTGAGGTGAAAGTCCATCGACTCACGCCATCTCTCCTGATCATCCGATTGACTCATCCAAGGCTAGGCCAAAGAGCGTCGTTACACGTAGCTCAAGCTATTTAGAAAGCATTCGAGTCACAGTATCTAACACTTCGTCGGCTATTTGCCGCTTAGATCGAAGAGTTACGTGCCGCTGTCCTCCATTGGCTTCAAGGATCGTTACTTCGTTGGTTTCGTGACCAAATCCAACCTTCGGAGCCGACACATCGTTGGCGACAATGACGTCAACATTCTTTCTCTGAAGTTTCTGTTGTGCATGAGAGATCAGCTCTTCGGTCTCCGCAGCAAATCCGACGATTACTTGATCCGGTCGTTTCGCTTTACCCAAGGCACTCAAAATATCCTCAGTTTGTTCGAGCACAAGTTGCGGCGGTCCTGCGTCTTTTTTGATCTTTGCGTTCGAAACGTCCGCAGGACGGAAATCTGCGACGGCTGCAGCCATCACAATCACGTCAGAGTCAGCTCGTTGAAAGACCGCTTCGTGCATCTGTTCCGCCGATTCGACTGAAACCACTTCAACTCCCGCCGAAACTTCCAAGTTGACTGTCGATATCAGGGTGACATCGGCGCCTCGAGCTAAGGCGGCTTCGGCAAGTGCGTAACCCTGTTTACCTGTAGATCGGTTACCCACATAGCGAACTGGATCTATCGACTCGCGAGTCCCACCCGCTGTGACGAGGACCCTTTTGCCCTGCAAATCACCACCGCTCAGCGCGTTTTTTATCGTTTCGAAAATGCTCTCTGGGTCAGCGAGACGACCCGCTCCTGCATCTCCACCCGCCAATCTGCCTTCTTCAGCGGGAACTACTATCACACCTCTGTCAGCCAGGGTTTTGAGGTTGTCCTGAATGGCAGCGTGCTCCCACATCTCGGTGTGCATCGCGGGGCAAATAACTACCGGGGCTCGTGTGGCAACCAGAGTAGCTGTAAGTAAGTCATCAGAAATTCCGCTTGCGTAGCTTCCAATACACCGCGCTGTTGCTGGAGCCACAACAATCAGATCCGCTGTTTGACCTAGAGTCGTGTGCGGGATCGGGTCAACGTCATCAAAAATTGAGGTTCGGACCGGCTCCGAAGCTAAGGCATCGAAAGTCGCTTGACCGACAAACTTTTGTGCACTTTCGGTCATCACCGGAATGACATGCGCGCCTGAATCAACCAGCATTCGACAAAGCAAAACTGCTTTGTAGGCGGCTATTCCCCCGGTTACCCCCAGGACGATGCGGCGACCTGCCAGCATCGATAAATACCTACTCTTCGTCAGGCACAGCCTCAAGAGCGGCTGCAGCCGCTGCTGCGTCAGCCTCTGCTTGTGCCAGCGCCTCAGCTTCTAAGCGAGCTCTTTCCTCGGGGTCAAACCGCTCATAGCCAATTTTGTCCGCTTGGATTTCCTCGAACGCCATCGATAAGGATTTTCGTGCAGTGCTGGTGACCTGTGGAGGGACTTCGCTACCCCCACCTTCACCTAAACCAAGGTCATAGGAGATCAATTGGCGTGCTCTTTTGGCGGCAAGGCTCACCAAAGTGAATTTTGAGTCGACCTTTTCAAGCAACGCTTCAAGGCCCGGACTGATCATTGTGTCTTGTTCATCAGACATCTGCGCTACCTCGATAAGAATTCAACAACTACAACCGGGTGTACATGCTACCAGCGGGCCGTTAACTCTAACGAGCCTTCAAAACATAAGCTTTTATTTCTTCATTCTTTGTTCTCGCACTGAGGCAACAATCGACTCGATTTCCGCTACCGCCGTCTGTAGTTCCTCATTCAACACCACCGCATCGGCAAGGCTGCGACCGGCTTCTTCTTCCACCTCTGCAGCATCAAGTCGTTGCTGGATGTGATTCTCGCTATCGCCTCTAGCTCTCATTCGGCGTTCTTGTTCGCCTCGGTCGGGCGGAACAACTAGGACTACCACTGCATCTGATTGTCGTTGCCTCACTGCAACTGCTCCTTGGACGTCTATCTCGAGTAGTAAATCTTTCCCACTTGGCACATCGGGGGTAGGTGTTCCGTATCGATAGTCAAAGAAAGTTGCCCATTCATAAAAGCCATTTTCGGCGATGCGCGCGGCGAATTCATCTTCTGTGACATACACGTAAGCGTCCTCGGGCTCATTTGGTCTACGGGGCCGCGTTGTCCATGAGCGGCTCAGGTGAAGGCTCGGATCCCTTTCCACCAACTGCGTTACCAAGGTGCCTTTCCCCGCTCCACCTGCGCCGCAAATAACGAAGACAATTGGCGTTTTATCTTCACTCACGACACTCAATTCCTTAACGTGGATCAGGCAGTTTCAACTCGCAAAAAACGCGACGAGTTGATCGCGTTGATTTTCTCCAAGCCCTTTCAGCCTACGGCTTTCGGCAATACCCACTTCAGCCATGAGGCGCCGCGCCTTTACTTTTCCAATTTTCGGCATGGACTCTAAAGCGGTAAGTGTCTTCATTTTCCCGACTAGTTCGTCGCTATCCGCCAGACGAAGTAATTCATCAAACGAAACTAGTCCCATCTTCAGTCGGTCCTTTGTCTCTGCTCGCACACGGCGCGCTTCCGCTGCTTTCTTAAGAGCTGCTTCACGTTGCTGTGGAGAGAGACTCGGCGGGTTTGGCATGGCCGAGCAGTCTAACTGGACAAATGAAGCTGTGACTGCCTTACTGGATCGCCTCTCCCACTTCAGCGCCTATGGCGTCCGCTGCGGTCTCGGGATCATCAGCGGATGTCACCGCCCTACCGATTACCAAAATGCCTGCTCCCTGTTGGATCGCTGTTTTGGGGGTTGCCGGGCGCCCTTGATCGTGACTCGCAACCCCATCAGGTCGAATCCCTGGTACAACCGTGAGAAGCTCCGGCGCGACTCTAGCTACTTCAACAAGGTCATTCGCTGCACAAATGACTCCACCACAGTCAGCTTCTAAAGCAAACGTGAGTCTTTGCTCCAACACTGCGCTCGGCGCATCGCGTTCTGAGGTCAGCACCGTTACTGCAAGCACCATTGGAGTAGACAATCCAGCAGCATTAGCACCTTCGTTTAGGCCATGAACGGCTGCCGACAGCATGTCTACGCCACCTGAAGCGTGAACCGTGACGTACGAAACACCGAGACTCCCCAACACCCTCGCTGCCTTCCCTACCGTTGTCGGGATGTCATGCAATTTCAGATCGAGGAACACTTCGTATCCCTGATCGACAAAAGCGCCCACCGCTTCAGGTCCGGACGCTGAGAAAAGCTCGAGACCGATTTTGGCGACAGAAAACCACGGTGACATCCGGCGCCCCAGTCGACCGGCCTCTACGAGGTCATCGACGTCCAAGGCCAAAGCCAGACGGGAGCGAATGTCGTCCGAGATATCAGGTGATTCCATGAGCTGCTCCAGTCAAAGACGCGATTGAACTTACGCTACGTTTGCGACACCATCGCTCTAGGTCCCGGAGAACCTGCCGAGAAGCTCTCGGGTTAGCAAAGTGAGCTGAACCAACCTGGACAGCTGAGGCGCCTGCTGCCAGGAATTCGACCACATGTTCCCCTTTGGCTATCCCACCGACTCCCACTATTGGTATTGGTCCCAAGTTCTCGTAGACGTCGTATACCGCTCTGAGCGCTATTGGTCGGACGGGCGGACCGGAAAGTCCTCCCCCGCCATTGCCAAGAACAGGGAGTTGGGTTTCCGGGTTTATCACCATTCCCAAAACAGTGTTAGTAAGCGTGAGGGCCTCGGCGCCCGCATCCATTGCTGCCTTCGCTATGCAAACGATGTCTGTGACATTTGGACTTAACTTGGCCCAGGTAGGCAAACCTGAAGCTAGCGAGGCTTTAATCGCTGCTTCGCAGGAGTCGGGGGCGTGGGAGAACATGTCCCCTCGGTCTTCAAGATTGGGACAACTCACATTGACCTCAACTGCCGCGATCCCTTCCACCCCTTGTAACCGCCTGGCGGCTTCACCATATTCGGCAACCGTCCTTCCCCAAATGCTCACCACCACCCGTGCGTCCAGAGCAAGTAATGCGGGAAGCTCTTCTTGTAGCCACGTATCAATCCCAGGATTTTGGAGACCTACTGAATTAATCATCCCCGACGAAGCGCCATGAACTCGGGGGCTCGGATTACCTGCCCACGGATCAACTGAGAGCGACTTCACCACAACAGCGCCAAGTTCCGACAGATCAAAATACGCTGCTAATTCTGCACCGTGGCCTGCGGTCCCAGAAGCTGTCATTACCGGATTCGGAAGGGTCACGGAACCGATCTGTACAGATGAATCGCCTCCACTCACTGTTTTGATTCCTCATAACCGAGGAACTCCTGGAGCGGCTTCACGGTGAGAGGATTCGACATCCATTCCCTCATCCCAACCGCTGCGGCTCGCGCTGCCGCAACCGTGGTCAAGCACGGAATTTTGTGTGCTGTTGACGCGAATCTGATTCGGTAGCCGTCACTCCTCGGCCCTCGTCCCCGGGGGGTGTTGACCACCAGTTTCACTTGACCGGCACCTATCAGTTCGACCGCGTCCACCCCGGCGCTAATTTCTCGGCCTTCCTCGCTTAGTTTCGCTACGACTGTCTGGACTTGAACTCCGTTTTCCTCCAAGAATTTCGCTGTGCCCTCAGTGGCGGCAATTTCAAAACCCAACTCCACAAAGCCCCTAGCGGCCTCAAGGCCCTGCTCTTTATCTCTGTCGGCCAAAGAAAAGAAAATAGTTCCGCTAAGAGGTAAGCCTTCACCAGCCGCTATTTGGCTTTTGGCGAACGCTAGACCAAAGGTGACGTCTATCCCCATTACTTCGCCGGTGGATCTCATCTCTGGTCCTAGAACAGTGTCAACGTCGGGGAATCGCTGAAATGGAAGCACCGCTTCTTTTACTGCAACGTGACCCTCACGAATGGCCTCAGGCAGAGCGCCAGAAGAGCGTAACTCTTGCAGTGTTTCGCCGGCCATAACGCGCGCCGCAACCTTGGCTAGCTGCACTCCTGTTGCTTTCGCGATAAAAGGTACGGTTCTCGACGCTCGGGGGTTGGCTTCAATGACGAAAACTTGGCCCTGTTTAACTGCAAACTGAACATTTAAAAGTCCGACGACTCCAAGACGTTCTGCTAACCGTTTCGTGTATTCAATAATGACTTCCTGAGTTTCAGGAGACAGATTGGGTGGGGGGATAGCGCATGCACTGTCACCTGAGTGCACTCCTGCTTCCTCAACGTGCTCCAGAATACCTCCAAGCAAAAATTCTCCCGTGTGGTCTCTGATGGAGTCGACATCCACTTCGGTGGCATCTTCTAAGAAGCGATCTACAAGAACAGGGCGATCGGCAGACAGCCCGCCTTCGCGCCCCAACCCACTGAAGGCAGTCAGGTCGTCCATAGCCTCTCGCAACTCATCAACGTCGTAGACGATTGTCATGGCTCGCCCTCCCAACACATAGCTTGGTCTCACAAGGGCTGGGAATCCGATTCGGTCACAAATAGCCGAAGCTTGTTCAAATGTCACAGCTGTTCCGCCGGGGGGTTGGGGTATTTCTAATTGGGCGCAGAGCGAATTCCAGCGCTCTCGGTCTTCCGCTAGATCGATTGAATCTGGAGAAGTTCCGCACACAAGATGGTCTGGCAGCCCTGACGCGAGTTTGAGAGGGGTTTGGCCGCCCAAACTAACAATGATCCCCGCAGGGTCTTCGGCATCAATGACGTTCAGCACGTCTTCTAGAGTTAACGGTTCAAAGTAAAGCCGATCGGAAGTGTCGTAGTCGGTAGAAACTGTCTCCGGGTTGCAGTTAACCATGATGGTTTCGTAGCCCGCCTGTTCGAGGGCAAAGCTTGCGTGGACACAGCAGTAATCGAATTCGATGCCTTGACCAATCCGATTTGGGCCCGAGCCAAGGATCATCATTCGTGGCCGTTCCCCAGCTCGTATCTCGTCCTCATCCTCATAGGTCGAATAGTGATAGGGAGTTATCGCGTCAAATTCAGCTGCACATGTGTCGACAGTTTTAAAAGTTGCCGCAACTCCCTCAGTAAGTCTCGCTGACCGGATATCACTCTCGTCCACTTGCATCAAGTACGCGAGTTGTGCATCAGAGAAACCTAACTGCTTGGCTCGTCGCCAACCGCGACGACTTAAAGATGAACATTCCGCCTTTTCGAGATGTAGTCGTTCTTCGACAATTGCCTGCATCTGATCGAGGAACCATGGATCAATGTGACACGCTCTGTAGATCTCCTCGAGGGCGATGTCACGTCGCATCAGTTCCGCTATTTCAAAAAGCCTCTCAGGGGTCGGTATCGAGATCTGCGAAAGCAATTCACTGGTGTCTTGCTCTAGATATTGCTTCTCTCCTGAGTCGGCGTTGAGACCCAAGCGGCCTTGTTCTAGCGAACGAATACCCTTTTGGAGACTTTCCGGAAAGGTCCGTCCGATCGACATTGCCTCCCCAACGGATTGCATTTGTGGTCCAAGCACTCCGGACGCTCCCGGAAGCTTTTCGAACGCCCAGCGAGGAATTTTGGTGACGACATAATCAATCGTTGGTTCAAAGCTGGCCGGGGTTTTTTCTGTTATGTCATTAGTAATTTCATCGAGGCGGTAGCCAACAGCTAAACGAGCAGCGATCTTGGCGATTGGGAATCCCGTGGCCTTGGAGGCCAGGGCTGAACTCCGACTCACCCGGGGGTTCATTTCAATAACGACTTGCTCACCTGTTTCGGGATGGACAGCAAATTGGACGTTGGAGCCTCCGGTTTCGACTCCAACGCGGCGTATACACGCGAACGCTGAATTTCGCATCTCCTGATATTCGACGTCAGACAGCGTTTGAGCGGGTGCGACTGTTATCGAATCACCTGTATGGACTCCCATCGCATCGACGTTTTCGATGGAACAGATCACTACGCAGTTATCAGCGTGATCTCTCATTACCTCTAGTTCAAATTCTTTCCAGCCTTTGATCGACTGCTCTACCAAGATTTCAGAGATGGGGCTGGCTTCCAAGCCGAGGGCCGCGACGCGCTCGAATTCTTCAGCTGTGTGGGCGAAAGCTGTTCCTTTGCCACCGAGGATGTATGCGGGGCGGATGATGACCGGAAGACCAATGTCTTCTATCACTGTCATGGCTTCGTCCATGTTGTGCGCTATTCCCGACTGAGCGCATTGCAAACCGATTTCTTCCATTGCCCGCCGAAACAAATCTCTATCTTCAGCAGTTGCAATCGCCTCACCGCTCGCTCCAATCATTTCAACGCCGTATTGATCCAGAACGCCTGATTCAACGAGTTCTGTCGCAAGATTAAGCGCGGTTTGACCTCCCAGAGTGGGCAGAATCGCATCCGGTCTTTCGCGCTCGATGATGGCTGTGAGGACATCAAGTTCGAGCGGTTCGATGTAGGTCGCGTCGGCAAATTCCGGATCGGTCATGATCGTCGCAGGGTTCGAGTTCGCCAGAATTATTCGGTAACCCTCATCGCGCAACACGCGACAGGCTTGAGTGCCTGAATAATCGAATTCGCAAGCCTGCCCAATGACGATGGGGCCAGATCCAATAATAAGAATGCTTTCAATGTCATCGCGTCTTGGCATTAGCTGGCACTCCCATTGAAAGAAGCCATTAGCTGAGCGAATTCATGAAATAGGTACCTAGAGTCGTGAGGTCCTGGGCTGGCTTCAGGGTGGTACTGGACACTGAACGCGGGAATGTCGTTACATCTCAAACCTTCGAGGGTCCCGTCATTAAGGCATACATGTGTTTCAGTAACTCCTGGCACTGAACCCGATTGAATGGCGAAGTTGTGATTTTGACTGGTGATTTCAATGCGGCCGCTTTCAATGTTGCGCACCGGCACATTGCCTCCATGATGACCAAACTTCATCTTGTATGACTGTCCGCCAAGAGCTAGAGAAAGAATTTGGTGACCAAGGCAAATTCCGAAGATTGGAACTTGACCCAGCAGAGTTTCCAGGGATTGAACTACCGGGCCAGCCATTGTTGGGTCCCCAGGGCCGTTGGAGAGAAATACCCCATGAGGTTCTAGGGCAAGTACTTCGTCACTGGTCGTGTTTGCGGGAACAACTATGACAGTTGCCACTTCTGAAAGTTGTTCGACAATCGATCTTTTTATCCCTAAGTCGTATGCGACAACTCGAAACGGTCCTTCTCCGGCCTGATACAAATCCTTTGTTGTTACTGCTCCGACAAGGTCAACGCCATCAGTTCCAGGTTCGGCCTTAGCTGCTTCTGTCAGATGAGACAACGAGGCCGATCCGAGTGCGCCCGGCATAGCTCCATTTTCACGTACGTGTCGCGTTAGGCGCCGCGTGTCTACGCCAGCGATTCCAGGTACCCCTTGAGATCGTAAGTAGCTATCTAAATCTCCTTCACTTCTCCAATTGGATCGCCTCCTTGCCATTTCACGCACTACAACCCCCCTACAGAAGGGCTGCTTTGCTTCGTTGTCATCAGTCGTCACGCCGTAGTTTCCAATATGGGGATAGGTGAAGTTGATGATTTGGCCCGCATACGAAGGGTCGGTTATAACTTCTTGGTACCCGCTCAAGACGGTGTTGAACACGACCTCGCCGGAGGTCATTTCGACTTCAGCACCAATCAATTCACCTTCGAACGCTGTTCCATCGGCGAGCACCAATGCTCCCTCCTTGATGGCGTTCATCTGATCACCTGCTTGTTCATTCCCGGATTTTCACCTGCCTGTTTTTTATTTTCCGTGTTCATGTCAATCGATCTCGATCCCCGAGCCGAGGAGTCTGAAGAGGACCGCCATGCGCACCGCCACACCGTTAGTTACCTGTTGTTGAACCAATACGTTTGGCCTTTTATCTAAGACCGTGTCTGCTATTTCAATTCCGCGATTGACTGGCCCAGGGTGAGTGATAACAACTTCGGATCTCAATTTCTCAGCTCTGATTTCAGTCATCCCGTAGCGTTCGATGTAGTCGTCTATCGAAATCAGGGAATCATCAGTGATGCGTTCTTTTTGGATTCTGAGTAGACCTACCACGTCGAGATCTGGCAGAACCGCATCTAAATCATCGGATACTTCGACCGGCCACTCAGCAACATCATCTGGCACAAGTGTTTCTGGTGCGACAACAGTAATTTTCGCCCCAAGGCTGCTGTATGCGGCCACATCGGTTCGGGCCACGCGACTGTGTTTGATATCTCCGACTATTCCTACGTGAACGTCCGCCAGAGATGCGTCTGTGCCGGCACCTCCATTGAAGTGTTGGCAAAGGGTGTAGGCGTCGAGCAGTCCTTGCGTTGGGTGTGCGTTTAATCCATCGCCTGCGTTAATTACCGAAATTGTTTCTCCTACAGCATTAGCGATGTCTCCTGGGAGCCCACCTGAGCCGTGTCGGATGACAAGCGCGTCAACTCCCAGTGCCCTAATTGTTTCAACTGTGTCTTGGAGAGATTCACCTTTTGATAGAGATGACGTATGGGTCGGAAAGTCCAAAACATCGGCCGAGAGTCTTTTGGCTGCTAGGTCAAAAGACATCCGGGTGCGTGTTGAATCTTCGAAGAAGATCAGTGCCACAGTTCGACCTCTTAGCGCCGGAACCTTGGGGATTGGTCGCTGACAGACTTCGACAAATCTGTCAGTGAGATGTAATAGTTCTCTCATGGCTTCGGTGTCTAGATCCTTTAGGTCAATGAGGTGATTACTCATTTCCGCATCTCCCCCAAAAGCACCCCTTCAGGGTTGACGTCAACTACCTCGTCGCGCCGGGTCGGAAGGTTCTTCCCGACGAAATCGGGTCGAATTGGGAGCTCTCGATGACCACGGTCGATAACGACAGCTAGTTGAACGGCGCGAGGTCGACCAAAATCGGTTAGTGCATCTAAAGCTGCCCGAATAGTTCTGCCAGTGAATAAGACGTCGTCCACCAGCACTACAATTTTGCCTCCAAGATCAATTTCTATGTCTGTTTCGGCCTCAGGCATTACAGGTCTGAGTCCTATGTCGTCGCGATATAGGGCTACGTCGAGGGTTCCGATAGGTACGTCTACATCATCAATCTCGAACAGAATGCGAGCAATGAGTTGCGCTATCTCAACTCCACCCGTTTGGAGCGCTACCAGTACGACGTCTTCAAGACCTTGGTTACGTTCAATGATTTCGTGGCTTATGCGAGTGAGGGCTCTACGAACTTGTGCCGCATCCAGAACTGTGGTCCGGGCAACGAAAACGCCCCCATAGGGGGGCGTCATACGGCGCTCGCGGTCGGCCACTACATTTCCTCCTGTCCGTACGAGCCTCTCTGAACTCGCTTCACGGTCAGGAGTGCATCCTAGTGGAAAGAAGCTTAGGAGCCGTGACCAATTGTGAGTCTGTTGATTGTTTTACTGAAGATCGTTCGCGGCTGCTCCAAGCACGCCATTAATGAAGCCACCACTTTCGTCTGTCGCACCGAAGCGGTTAGCAAGTTCGACAGCTTCGTTGATTACGACCGCTATTGGCACTTGGCGTGACTGCAGTTCATACATTCCTAGGCGAAGAATCCAAAGGTCCAGTATCCCTAGTCGGTCTAAGGACCACCCCTCATGAAGGTATGCATCGATGTCGGCATCAATCCGCTCAATGTCGCCTGAAACTCCAACGACCAGTTCACTAACTAGGTCAGCAGGCTCTATCACCTGGCTTTCCAACAACTCGCTCGCTGGGATTCCTCTGATTTCTGACTCATAGAGCAGTTCGATCGTCCGCTCTCTTGCTTCTCGCTTCTTAGCGGAGGGAGCTGGAGCGAAAGGATCTTCGCTCACTCGTTTGCTCTCTCTATATAGTCACCGCTTCGCGTATCTATCTTTAGTCGTTCTCCAGTTTCAATGAACAGGGGCACTTGGACTATGACACCAGTTTCCATAGTCGCCGCCTTACGCGCTCCGGAGACTCGGTCCCCTTGTATGCCTGGTTCTGTTTCTTTGACGATGAGTGTGACCGAAGCTGGTAGTTCGGTACCTACTATTTCACTGCCATACATCTGCAGCACGGCTGCATTTCCTTCGACGAGATAATCGGGGGCATCACCCAATTGTTGTCGGCTGACTTGGAGCTGTTCGTAGGTCTCACTGTCCATAAAAACAAGTTCGCCGCCATCTAAATACAAGTACTGCATCTCCCGTTTGTCGATAACAGCGCGTTCCATCTTCTCTCCAGCTCTAAAGGTCCGTTCTATGACTGCTCCCGTTCGAACGTTCTTCAATGTGGTACGAACAAACGCTCCACCTTTGCCCGGCTTTACATGTTGGAATTCCGAGATTTGGAAGAGGCCGTCATCCAAATCGATAGTCATCCCATTCTTAAAGTCTGAAGTGGATATAGACATAGGCTTCCTTCGGCTTTGTGATTCAACTAGATGATCGGGTCTTTAGGGGCGGTGGTTAGTCGCCGATATCCCGAAGATGTGACCAGAACTGTGTCTTCTATTCGAACACCACCAATACCGGGACGGTACACCCCCGGTTCCACAGTGACTACCTGAGACTCTTCCAATATGTCGTCGCTTTGGGAATTCAGCCATGGGCCCTCGTGGATTTCTAGACCTACGCCATGTCCTGTCCCATGAACAAAGTATTCAGAAAGGTTGCTCATCGCGAGATGAGATCGACAGGCGTCATCGACATCGGATGCCTTTACTCCCGGCCGGATAGTGTCGCATCCACGATTCTGTGCGTCGGTTACGGCATTGAGCATGTCCCAAAGATCTTGATCTATATCTCCAATGGCAAATGTTCTAGTCATGTCAGAGTGATATCCATCAATCACCGCGCCGAAATCGAGAATCACTAAATCTCCCGACCGGATGGTGCGATCTGATGGCCTCGCGTGAGGCAACGCGGCGTTAGGACCGCTAGCGCATATGGTCTCGAAGGAAAGAGCTTCGGCTCCTAGTTCGAGCATGGTCCGATCAAGAGCGCGCGCGAATTCGTTTTCAGTGGGCTCACCCGCAAGATCCGAACAAACTGTGGCTAATGCTTCATCTGCGATGGTCGCCGCTGCTTGCAGGCGCACAACTTCTCCAGGTTCTTTAACCCTTCGCAAATCTGAGAGCAGACCCTTTGCCGACACCAATTCGATTTCGACGCTTTCCTTTAGCGCTTCAACCTCACCCCAGGTAATGCGATCTGATTCAAGGGCTAACGATCTTGCGGACGAAAGTTTGTCTTCGATTACTTCTTTGTGCCTCTTCCGGTCACCGATACAAACATCGATTCCAGTTCCTACCGTTTCGCGTGGTGCCTGTTCGCCATATCGACCGTCTGTCAACAAGTGCATGTGTTCATCGGTGACAAGGAGGACGCCCGAGGAGCCAGTAAATCCACTCAGCCACCTCAAACTGATGCTGTCAGAGGTTAAGAAGCTGTCGATGGAAGCATCAGTCATGGCTTCACGCAGCGCAGCAACGCGACGTCCTCGTTGTAGTTCCGGAAGATCAACCATCGTTTTTGGTGCACGCACCGATAGCAATATCTACTGCCTCGATGTATCCCGCCCCGCCCTTGCCGACAATCGAAGCGGTGGCGACTGGTTCTACGACTGAGAGGTGACGCCATGATTCTCGCTTTGTTGGGTCGGACAAGTGAACCTCAACAATGGGACCTTCATAGGCCTCAAGAGCATCGTGTAGCGACCATGCATAGTGGGTGAGGGCACCCGGGTTAATCACTATTGCAGCCACCCGTTTACGCGCCGCATGAATCGCATCAATCAAGTCGCCCTCATGGTTGCTTTGAACGTGTTCTAGATCGAAGTCCTGGGAATTGGCATGCTCACGACTTGCCGTGACATGGTCCAACAGCGTTTCGGTTCCGTATATCTCCGGCGCGCGATCACCCAAAAGATTGAGGTTAGGGCCGGAGAGAAGCAGAATTACTGGACGAGCCACACCAATAGGGTGCCAGATCAAGAGGCAAATCAGCGCCTCACATTTGAGTTAGTTCTTCTCTGAGTAGGTTTTCCGGTACTTGTTCGACGACCTCTAGACCATCGGGACCGTCTAGAACAAAGGTCAGTCCAGTTAATGCTTTCTTGTCACGACGAAATAATTCCATTATGTGATCGACGTCGGAACCCTTTGGGAGGCTGCGTGGTAGGCCATAAACGTCGAGGACGCGGCGATGTTCGGCCAATTTAGCGTCGTCGATTCTGCCAAGGTTGTGCGCTACTCGCGCCGCGTATTCGATACCGATCGCAACCGCTTCACCGTGGCGGAGGTCAAAGCGTCCTTCGATTTCTAATGCATGAGCGAGTGTGTGACCGTAGTTAAGCAGGGCTCGGGTTGAGCCTTCCCGCTCATCTGACGCAACTACATCAGCTTTTATTTGCACACACGCTGCGACGCGTTCTTCAAGTGGCAGCGCATCTAGTTGCTCACCTCCCAAGAAGTGATACTTGGCTAACTCTCCCATCCCTGAACGCATTTCCCGCTCAGGGAGTGACGCGAGTATCTCAGTGTCACATACGACAGCGCAGGGCTGCCAGAAGGCCCCTACAAGATTTTTTCCCTCGTCCAGATTGACCCCTGTTTTTCCTCCTATCGCAGCATCGATTTGTCCAAGCAGAGTTGTTGGCACATGCATTACTTGAATACCGCGGTGATAGACCGATGCGGCGAAGCCCGCGACGTCGGTAACGACTCCACCACCGATCCCGACGACAAGGTCGCGACGTGTAAGACCTTCCCTGGCAAACTCGCCACACAAGTCTTCTATTACCGAAAGGCGTTTTGCTTGCTCTCCATCTGGCAAGTGGTGGATAGAGGACGGAACTTCAGTCGGTATCGAAACATCAATACCGTCCTGGGTAACGAATGCGATCCTCGACACTTCAGGGGGGACCAGCGACTGGAACTCCGAAAGTACCGATTTCCCTACGACTACCGGGTAGCTGCGCGAGTCAAGCGGGACATCGATGCGAATCACATACCGAAGAGTACCGACTCCGCGGAGTTAAGCAGCCTGAAATATTGAGTCGATGCACTGCGAGAAGCATTCGAGTCACTCTCAGTATTCATTGCAGTTACCTTGAATAACTAGTAATTCAAGGTAACTCCGACGGCATCGGCCATGGCACTAATTGGTGCCTCTACTCCGGTCCACAATCGGAATTGTTCGCCCGCTTGGAATAACAGCATCCCTAAACCATTTAACACTTGGAGGCCTCGAGTCTCGGCTTCGATCAAAAGCTTTGTTTTTTCTGGCTTATAGATGAGGTCAACTACACACTGGCCTGTGCCGAAAAGATTCACGTCAATGGGCATGGGTTCATCGTCGTTCATCCCTAGAGGTGTTGCGTTGATGACAAGGTTGGCGTCGCTGATGGCTTCTTGTTCCACCACCGATGAAGTTCCGCCGATGAGTTGCACTAGCTCTTCAGACGAAGCGCGAGTTCTGTTGCAAACCCCAATGCTTGACCCATGTTCAGCAAGTGTTAAGGCAACGGACCGCGCAGCGCCTCCAGCTCCAACGATAACCACGCGAAGGCCATCCGGTTCAATATTGGTTTGCGCTCGCAGTGCATCTAAGAATCCGATGCCGTCTGTATTTTCGCCTATGAGATGGTCGCCTTCTCGGCGGATGCAATTCACGACACCCAGCTTCGCAGCGGTTGGAGATAACTCATCCACTGCTCTGGCTGCCGCTGCCTTATGGGGCATGGTGACGGATAAACCTTGGAAGCCTTTTGCGCGCATATCCATAACTGCCTCTTCGCCCTTACCTTCCGGCACATGACACGCGATGTAGACCCAATCCAGACCTAAGGCATTGAAGCCTGCATTGTGAAGGAGCGGGCTTAAGGAGTGACCTACTGGATCACCGATAACAGCCGCTATTTGTGTTGTTTGTGTCGGAGTGTCTCGCGGGGGTATCAGCACAGGCCTCGCTCCTGACACTTAGCTTTGTCCCGTTCGAATTCTTCACTGCTGACCGAGAAGTTATGTCGCCCTTCGGCATCGGCTAGGACGTAATACATCCATTGACCAGAGATCGGACCCATCGCGGCCTCAAGCGATGCTTCACCAGGAGCAGCTATTGGGGTGGGGGGAAGACCTTTCGATAGTCGGGTGTTGAAGGGTGACTCCATCTGCAAGTCGCTCACGGTAAGTTCGTTATCGCCTGTTATGTAGACGATTGAAGCGTCGATTCCTAAGTACCAGTCAGCTGCAAGTCGGTTATGAATTACTCGGGATATTTTTGCACGCTCGCTGCCAATACGAGCCTCTCGTTCGATGAGACTGGCCAGGACTACCGTTTGATAGGGCGTTAGTCCGACCGTTTGAGGCGAGGCCGCATAGCCAAGCTTGGTGAGGATTTGGTCAAATCGAGTGACCATTTGAGTCAGTAGTTCTTCGGGCGTTGAATCTGGTCCGAGGTAGTACGTGTCTGGAAATAGCAAGCCTTCGTATGGCTCTATCGCTCCGGTGGGCATAGCCGATGGCGACGGGGCGTAATTGGAGACGACGTGTTGCATGCGCATCTCATCTTCGAACTCTGCTCCGCTGAAGGGCATTTCTTCATTTCTGTCTATTTCATTAATGATTTGCCGCACAGTGAGGCCTTCGGGAATGGTGACTCGAATTCTCTGTGTTTGCTCAACATATCGCGGCCCGTCTTTAAGAACGTCAAGCACTTCCCATACAGCGGAATTGGTGTGGAATGAGTAATCGCCGGCCTGGAACAATGGTGCTCCTTTAAGACGGACGTACCACTCGTATGCACGAGCGTCTGGCACTACTCCGTATTCCTCAAGCAAGTCAGATATGCCCTTAGTGCTTATGCCTGGCGGCAACGTGAGATTAATGGCCGCTCCCTGCTCTCCGGGAGGATCTAGTTGTTCTCTGCCCCATTGGACTGCTCGCATGGTGGCCCATACCGCCACGAGTAGAAGCAGTGTCAAAAAGAGTATGGAGAGCGTCGTACCGCGACCCTTGCGAACAAAAACTGTTTCATAGTCAACTCCTTCGCGCTGTGGTGGTCGTGATCGCACCGAGCGACTTTGACGCGGCGGCGGCGGCCGGAAACCTCTAAAAGAAGTCCCGGCTGAGTCGTTCATCTGCCATCCATCCATGCTTGCAGGATGATCGCGGCAGCTACTTTATCCACTATTTTTCGCCGCTGAGCTGCGTCAAGACCTTGCTCTAGCAACATTCGTTCTGCTTCGACCGTGGTCAAGCGTTCGTCGTGCATTTCGACTGGTATTGCAACTACCTGCCGGAGAAGTTCCGCTTCCTGTCGAGCGTTAATAGCTGCCTTGCCTTCGACGCCGTCCAACGACAAAGGAAGTCCGACGACAAGAATCTCTGCCTCCACCTCCTCGACGATACCTCTGATCAGTCGGTGGTCTTGGTCGCGGCTGCCTGAACGAGCAACAGTTTCGTAAGGGGTTGCGACTCGGCCATCACTGTCAGAGATAGCTACCCCAATCCGTTTCTCTCCGAGATCGATTCCAACGGCTCTCATCCGAGGAATCAGCCTCCCCCTAGACCCGCAGCGCGCCGGGCACTGTCTAGCGCTTGGTCGATCCCGTCTATGTTTTTTCCTCCAGCCACGATCAACGGCGGATTTCCTTTACGACCGAAGCCACCTTGGATCGCCTGTGCCGCTTCGTCGATCAGGTCGGCGGCATTGAAATCACCTTCTGGTAGCACTGCAGCTACTAGAGCTACTCCCCCTCCGTCTGGGGCACCCGCCAATACGACTGCACGGATTTCTGCACGGTCTCGGACCGCTGCTGCGAGATCTCGGAGCTCGTCGCGTTCTAGGCCATCTAATCGCGCAACGACGATGCCTTCTTCTGCGGTGTCGGCTAATTCACCGGCGCGGACTCCAGCTGTGACCTGTTGGAGGGTTTTGATTTGGTTACGCAAATCTTTAATCTCTCCGAGTCGGCGACTAAGCGCTTCAAGTAACTCGTCGGTTGAAGTGTTCAAGATCTCGTTCATTTGGGCGATTAAGTGCTCATCGCTTTGGAGTCGTTCGACCGTTGCTAAGCCGGTAATCGCTTCAACGCGGCGAATATTGGAGCCGATGCTGCTCTCCGAGGTGATCCTTAGGTGCCCGATATCGCCTAGTGCATCGACGTGAGTGCCACCGCACAGTTCGAGTGAATGCTGTCCTGCTTCTAAGACTCTGACCATGTCTCCGTATTTGTCGCCGAAGAACGCGATCGCTCCAGCTTCTTGGGCGTGTTCCATAGTTGTCTCATAATGTCGACAAGGCGCATTAGTTAAGAGTTCAGCATTGACAAGATCTTCAATTCGCGCCAACTCATCGCCTGTTACTGCTTCGAAGTGGTTGAAATCGAAACGTAGTCGGTCGAATGCAACCAGTGAACCCGCTTGTTTCACGTGCTCACCAAGCACTTCCCTCAAAGCCCAATGAAGAATGTGAGTTGCTGTGTGGTTTCGCCGTATAGCGGAACGCCGTTCTTCGTCTATAGCCGCCTTAGCCGCGCAAGGTGAACTTATGGTTCCTTCCACTACGCGACCAACATGTCGATGCAATCCGGGGAGGGCGTAAGTGCAGTCATGGATTTCAATGACCGCGCCGTCAGTTCTTATCGTCCCCGTGTCTCCGATCTGCCCACCACTTTCTGCGTAGAAAGGCGTTTTGTCGAGAAACACTTCGACTTGTTCATCCTCTAGTTCAATAACAGTTAGCAGCTGTGCATCATCTACGACGCCGGAATCTCTAACGAACTCCGTTACGTCATATTGATCCAAGATTTGCCGGTAGGTCTCGTTAGCGACGGTGGGTCCTTCAGCTCTAGCGGATCTCGCTCGTTCTCGTTGCTGACCCATCTCTGTGTCGAAACCTTCTTTGTCTAAGGTGAGGCCTCGTTCGCTGAGAATTTCTTGAGTGACTTCTACAGGAAAACCGAATGTGTCGTGTAGTTGAAAGGCGATGCTCCCGGAAAGCGATTCTCCTTGCTCAAGCGCCATGACTGCTTCATCCAAGATCTGCGACCCGGTAGCCAGGGTGCGGCGGAACTGTTCTTCTTCGCGCCCAACTACATCTTTGACTAGTTCAAGATTGTCTCGCAGCTCGGAATAGTGATCACCCATCACGTCGCATACAACCTCGACGAGCCGGGGCATCACCACATCTTCTACTCCTAGTGTCCACGCGTGTCGAACGGCGCGCCGAATAATCCGGCGGAGCACATAGCCTCGTTCTTCATTGGAGGGGAAAACGCCGTCGCTAATAAGCAGGGCTGTCGCACGGGCATGATCAGCAAAAATTCGCATCGAAATATCAACTGCCGGGTCCTGACCGTATTCAAGGCCGGTTATTCGTTCCGCTTCGGACAGCAACGGTGCAAAGAGGTCTATATCCCATGCTGAGTGCACTCCCTGAAGGACTGCTAACAGTCGCTCCAGACCCGCGCCTGTATCAATACCTGTTTGGGGAAGTGGGGTCAGTTCACCCGAGCCGTCATTGGAGAATTGCATGAAGACCAGGTTCCAGACTTCGATAAATCGATCTTCCCCGCCTTCCGCTGGTCCGCCGTCGTGGCCGTATTCGGATCCCAGGTCGTAGAAGATTTCGCTGCACGGCCCGCAAGGTCCTGTGTCTCCGGCGGCCCACCAGTTGTCTTTGTCGAGACGTTGTATCCGTTCAGCAGGTAAACCTACAGATTGGGTCCATATTTCTTCTGCGTCGTCATCGCTGACGTGAACGGTAACCCACAGGCGATCCTTTTCTAATTGCAGGACATCGGTAACAAACTCCCAAGCCCAAGGTATGGCTTCTGCTTTGAAGTAATCACCAAAGCTAAAGTTGCCCATCATTTCAAAGAAAGTGAAGTGGCGATTCGTCCGACCTATGTCATCTAGGTCGTTGTGCTTGCCTCCAGCACGAACGCATTTTTGAATAGTGCATAGTCGAGACGAAGGGGGCTGCTCTTCACCCAAGAAATAGGGCATGAAGGGCACCATCCCCGCAACCGTGAATAACAAGGAGGGTTCGTGAGGTATGAGACTCGCTGAGGCGCGCACGTCATGGCCGCGTTCACTCCAAAACTTAGAGAATGCTTCCCGCAACTCACCTGCTTGCATGCCCCCTGATGGTACCCAGGTGTCGCTCTTGGAACTCGGTCCTAATCAATAACGATCAGAAACTTGTTCCTGTTTGGCTCGCAGTTGCATCTCGGTATCTCGCATCTGACGTTGGCCGTCACTCCAAGCGTCTCGTATATCACGGCCGATACGACGCGCTGTTCCAGCTATCGTCGCCGTGCCGCGAACTGGTGCGTACCTTTCAGCGAGGTGACGAAATTGGCGTCGCACCCACAGAGAGCCACCGGCTCCAAAGATGCCTCCAAGCAGCAACCACCTAAGTCGTTTGAACACCTGTACAGCCTGCCACGAACTTCGGCTAATTGCGTTCATCTCAGACTGTTACGTCCACCATTCTTAATCCGATCGAACCCCGATTTAGCTCCAGCAGAGATCGCCTTGAGTTTGATAAATGGAACTGAGGCTGCACGCAGGAAGCTTCTGCCAAACGACCCTATGTGTTTGGATGCTTCTTCAGCTGTTTGTACTACCCCTTGAAGTCTCTGCAGCTCAATATCAGCGTGGTCAACGGTCTCTCGGAGGTCGTCTACAGCTGGTAGCGCTTGGTCGGCTAGGCGGTCAGCTGCCGAGCGTAATTGTTTCAACACTGAAATAAGTTGAACCAAAATCAGCAGCAACACTGCCATAGTCACAATGACACAAACCGTGACCACCACAGCCACCAGGTCCCAGACCGTCATGTCTTCTGATCCTTTGCTCCTTCGTCTGACGTCATCGGATCCCTCCGGGAATCGGCGGCACCCTGCTGATCGGCTAAGCGTTGAACAATTTCCGCTTCAAACCCGTGCAGACTGGGTGAGTAGTAGCGATGCCCCGTTATGTCATCTGGGAGGTACTGTTGCTCAACCCACCCGGCTTCACTGCTGTGAGGGTAAACGTAATCCTCACCGTGTCCCAAATCTTGAGCACCGCTGTAGTGGCTGTCGCGCAAGTGGCGAGGCACCCTACGTCCCTGACCGTTTCTAACGTCATGTCTCGCCCTAGTTATACCGAGTAATGCTGAGTTTGATTTTGGCGCTGTTGCTAGGTGAATGACCGCTTGGGAAAGATTCAGTTGTGCTTCGGGTAGCCCCACAAAGTCAACTGCTCTAGCCGCAGCGTCAGCAACCAAAAGCGACATGGGGTCTGCCATCCCAATGTCCTCGGAGGCCAGTATCACTAACCTTCTTGCTACGAAACGAGGGTCTTCTCCTGCCTCCAACATACGAGCTAGCCAATACAGGCTTGCGTCAACGTCAGAGCCGCGAATGCTTTTAATGAAAGCGGAAATAACGTCGTAGTGTTCGTCCTCACCATATCTATGAGCTCGCGCGTCAAGAGCTTGCTCTGCATGGTTCAGGTTGACGGTTGAACCTTTACCTCCAGCCAGCACAGCTGCTACCTCTAAGGCAGTCAGAGCGCGCCTCGCGTCGCCATCCGCTCGACGAGCGAGATGGTCAGATGCGTCTTGACTCAGTGAGATCTCCTCGTGCTTAGCCCCTCGGAGCAACAGCTCCGTTACAGCTTCATCACTCAGTTCGTTCATGCGAAACAGGTTGGATCTTGAGAGGAGCGGTGGGTTGACTTCGAAGTACGGATTTTCGGTGGTGGCCCCGATGAAGGTAAGTAGCCCGTCCTCCACTGAGGGCAAAAGGGCGTCCTGCTGACCCTTGTTGAAGCGATGGACCTCGTCAAGAAACAAGATCGTTCCAACATTCTGCTCTCCGAGACGTCGTCGAGCTTCATCAATTATTTGTCGAACGTCTTTGACCGTCGCTGAGACTGCGGAAAGCGTCACGAATTGTTTCTTGGTGTGGTTTGCGATGAGACGCGCAAGTGTGGTCTTTCCGCAACCTGGTGGACCCCACAAGATGATTGAGGTCAACTTATCTGCTTGTATCAACGTCCTTAGCGGAGCTTCGGTTCCCAACAAGTCCTCATGACCTACAAGATCGTCTAGGTGTCGGGGACGAAGTCGGGCCGCCAGCGGGGCTTGGCGACGCATCACCTCTTCTGCTGCCGACTCGAAAAGGTCGCTCATGACAACGAACCTAGTTCGCCGCAGATGCAAGATCGATCAAGTAGCGGGAGGAAGCACCCTCAGGCCTAACTCATCAAGTTGACTGGCATCGATGGATGATGGTGCATTAGTGAGCGGATCGGCGCCTGATTGCGTCTTGGGAAAGGCAATGACCTCTCGAATGTTCTCTTCGCCGACCAGTAACGCGACCAGTCGGTCTATACCGAAGGCAAAGCCCGCATGTGGCGGCGCTCCATACCGAAAGGCGTCCATAAGGAACCCAAACTTCTTTTGGGATTCTTCTTCGTTTATGCCCAGCATATTGAAGATTTGTTGTTGGATCTCTCGTCGGTGGATACGAACGCTGCCCGACCCTAGCTCCCATCCATTTAGGACAAGGTCGTAGGCCTGTGATCTCACCTTGAGTAGATCGGCAGGGGCGTTGCTATTCGACAGAAGTTCTAGATCCTCCGAGTGAGGCATGGTGAAGGGGTGGTGCGCGGGAAGTGGGTTTCCGTCATCATCGACATCTTGGAAAAGAGGGAAGTCCACGACCCAAAGAAAGCGCAGCCCTCCCTCATTGACTGGTGGCCTGCCTAATTCCAGTCGAAGAAGCCCCAACACGTGCACCACTGGGCGCCAGTCGTCAGCAACGAGGTAACAGATATCTCCCTCGTTTGCATCCATCGCTGATAACAAACCAGAAATCTCGGCTTCGCTCATAAATTTGGCCACTGGCGACGTCACTTCGCCAGATGGCCCGACTTTGATCCACACCAGTCCCTTGGCGCCCCAACTCTTAGCTTTATCGGTCAATTGATCCAGTTGGTTGCGACCGATATCGGCACCGCTTTCGACTTTTATCCCTTTAACGGTCGACGCCTTGAACGCGTTGAAATCAGTGCCTGCGAAGACTTCGGTGAGTTCAACTAATTCGAGACCGAACCGTACGTCCGGTTTATCCGATCCGTATCGATTCATTGCCTCAATCCAAGGCATTTCTGGGATTGAGTCCGGTCTGTCGCCGGTAATTATCTCCGTTGCGTCACTCACCGCTTCAGACACCACCGCTCTGACTTGCTCGCCGTCGGCGAAGCTCATTTCCATGTCAAGTTGCGTGAATTCGAATTGTCTATCGGCCCTCAAGTCTTCGTCTCGCATACAGCGAGCGACTTGGTAATAACGGTCGATTCCGCCAACCATGCAGAGTTGTTTGAATAACTGTGGGCTCTGAGGAAGCGCGTAAAAATCTCCTGGGCTCAACCTACTCGGCACAACAAAATCTCTTGCTCCTTCAGGTGTTGAAGCAATGAGCATGGGGGTTTCTACCTCGACAAAGTCCTGGTCTTCCATCGAGCGCCTAATTGCAGCATTGATTGCTGCTCTACTGCGGAGATTTTGTTGCATGCGACCAGTCCGCAGATCCAGATAGCGGTGACGTATGCGTATGGTCTCATCAACGTCGACTCGGCCGTCTATCTGAAATGGAGGCGGTTCGGCGCTTGAAAGGATTTCGACAGTCGCTTCTCCGATTTCTATAGAACCTGTAGGTAGGTCCGTGTTCATAGTTTCAGCTGGACGTTCTCGGACAGTTCCGGTCACCGCTAGGACATATTCGCTTCTAATGTCGTGGGCGTGGTCAACAACGCACTGAACTATTCCTGTGCGATCACGAAGATCCACGAAGGCTAAAAATTCTCCGTGTTCTCTCCGTTTGGCTACCCAGCCACAGACCGTGACCGTCCGGCCTATGTCATCGCTAGATAGTTGACCGCAGTAATCAGTTCTTTTTGTCATCGTCTATCTCCAGGGCCGTACGCCATAGTCAAGAGTCCAGCCCGAGTAGTTGTCGAATTTGACTGACCACTTGATCTCGCGGAACAACTATCTGCTTAGCTTCGCTGTCACGCAACATACGTATCGAAATTGTTGCTTCTTCTACTTCTTGTTCACCAACAATCAGAGCTATTTGCGCTCCGGACCGGTCGGCGCTGCGTATCTGGCTTCGCATGGAACGACCATCAAAAGACCTGTCCGCGACAATGCCGTCGGTTCGCAATAACTGAGTTAGGTCTCGCGCAGACGATCCATCTGTTACATCTACAACCCATACCTGAGTTTTCGGCGCCGGGTCCGGGAAGGACCCTTCCGAGTCGCAGGCAAGTAGGAGTCGTTCAATACCCATGCCGAACCCAATTCCTGGAGTAGGAGGCCCACCGAGTTCTTCGATCAACCCGTTGTACCGCCCACCCCCACAAACTGTGTTCTGAGCACTCTCTAACGCCTGGCTTTGAAACTCGAAGGTGGTGTGGGTGTAATAGTCCAACCCTCGAACCAGTTTGGGTTCAATAGTGAATGGAATGTTCAACGCGTTGAGCCCTTCTTGCACTCGCTCGAAGTGTCGTTGGGCCTCTCCGTCGAGAAATTCTTCAATCAGGGGAGCCTGCGCTATGACGCCCTGCGTTGCCGGTCTCTTAGAGTCCAAAACCCGCATGGGGTGCGATTCAACTTTGGTTCTATCTTCTTCATCCAAGTTGAGAGCATGTTCTTCTAGGAACTCACGCAGCGACTGCTGATACCGCTTCCGAGTGTCGGCGTCACCCATAGAGTTCAGGAGCAGGCTGACTTGCTTTAACCCCACACTTTGTAAAACGTTCCACCCCAGGGCGATGACTTCAACATCAATGTCGGGGTCATCTGAGCCAATGCTCTCAATTCCGAATTGGTGGAATTGCCGAAAGCGTCCTGCTTGGGGTGCTTCGTATCGAAAATAAGGACCTCTGTAATAAACCTTCCACGGCACTGGCGGCCGATGTTGAACAAAGGAACGGCATATAGCTGCTGTTCCTTCTGGGCGCAGAGCCATGTGCCTGTCGCTTCGGTCGTGGAACTCATACATTTCTTTTCCGACAACATCAGTACCTTCACCGATCCTGGAAAAGACTCCTATGTCTTCAAATATTGGGGTGTCCACCAGCGCGAATCCCGATCGAGATGCCACAGAGCTAAAAATCTCAACTACTGCTTCCCATCGGGTCGACTCGCCTGGCAGAAGGTCACGTGTTCCGATTGGTGTTTGGAAGGTATTTGCCTTCTTAGACATGGTCATCCTCGGGCGCGTCCGGGGTATGAGAAATAGCCGCCCGGTGGACATACCATCGTAGATGGTTCCAACAGAAAGTCCCTGACACTTATTGATCTACTTGGATTCGACTTAAGAAGGCGGACGCACGCTGTTGGGCATTATCCGGTGCGCGTCAAACACGGCATCTATGTCTCGTAACGCCCCAAGTAGCTGTTCCAGAAGCGTCGGATCGCCTACCTCAATATCAAATTGTAGGACCGAAACTTGATCGTCTCCAGTGAAGGTGTGTGCACTGGAAATGCTGAGATGATGATCGGAAATAACCGAAACGACGTCAGCTAAGAGCCGATCTCGGTCGAGGGCCCTTACTTCGACGCTGGTGCGGAACTGACCGTTGAAAGCGGCATCCCAGTCAACTTCGATTTGTCGTGCCCCCGAGTAACCAACAAGTTCGGAGGCATTTGAGCAGTCGTCCCGATGTATCGAGATACCGCGACCCTTCGTAACAAAGCCGAGAATTTCATCTCCGGGAACTGGATTGCAACAACCGGCGAGTCTTACGAGTGAATCATCAAATCCTTCTACATGAACACCGCTGGTTCGACGACGTCTAGAACCTCTGTGCTGTGCTGGTTTCGCTGGCAGTCTCTGGCTGCTTTCTTCTCCCCTTAGGTTCGCCACCAGCCGCTTGGCTATGGAAGATGGCTGCAGGTCACCCTTACCAACAGCTTCATACAGAACTGATAGGTCACTGCGATTGAATTGTTCAGCCACGCGAAGTAGTTCGTCACTCTCGATAAGTAGTTGCGCCCGCAAACCTTCCTGGCGCATGGCGTCCGTGATTTGTTCTCGACCTATTTCGGTTAATTCTTCACGGTCTGATTTGGCGAACCACTGTTTTATGCCGTTTTTCGCCTTTGGAGTTGTAGCAATTTCAAGCCAGTCTCGGGACGGGCCGGCGCCATCAACCTTCGATGTGAAAATCTCCACAGTGTCACCGGATTGGAGTTGACGGTCCAGAGGCACGAGCCTCCCATCGATTTTGGCTCCGATGGTCGAATCTCCAATATCGGTGTGAACGGCGTAAGCGAAATCTATGGGGGTCGCTTGGGTAGCGAGGGTGAAAACGTCGCCTTTAGGAGTGAAGACGTAGACCTCATCTTGGTCCAGGTCAACAGCGAGAGTTCGCATGAACTCTTCTGGATCATCTGTTTCCGCTTGCCAGTCAACAATGGAGTTAAGCCAAGGCATATCAGCACCCGACCCTTCCGAGGGGTCCTTATAACGCCAGTGCGCTGCGACGCCGTGTTCTGCTCGTTGATGCATATCCTCGGTTCGGATTTGCACCTCGAGGCTCACACCCTCAGGGCCGATCACTGTTGTATGGAGAGACTGATACAGATTGAATTTCGGCATCGCGATGTAATCTTTGAACCTGCCGGCAACTGGCTTCCAGGTGCTGTGTATGGATCCCAGCGCTCCGTAGGCATCTCGGACCGTGGACACCACGACTCTGATACCGACTAGATCGAAGATTTCGTCGAAAGATCTCCCTTTAACCACCATCTTCTCGTAAACGGCCCAGTGATGTTTTGTTCTACCGGTCACGTGCGCTTGAACAGATGCTTTAGATAGGCGGTCAATGATGGTCTGAGAGATATCTTCTACGTACGCATCCTGGGCAGGGGTTCGTTCGGCGAGCAGGCGGTCGATCTCTGCGTAGCGCTTCGGGTAAAGAGCTGCGAAGGCTAAGTCTTCGAGTTCGTTTCGTACCTCTTGCATTCCTAAGCGGTGAGCTAGGGGCGCGTACACGTCGAGAGTTTCGCGCGCTATTTGTTCTTGCTTTGCCGGTTGCAGAGCGCCCAGGGTCCGCATGTTGTGGAGTCGGTCTGCAAGCTTGATTAGCAGAACCCGGAGGTCTCGTGCCATGGCGACGAGCATCTTCCGCAGTGTCGCTGCTTGCTGGGCTTGTTTGGTCGCGAATCGAACCCGATCAAGCTTGGTGACTCCATCCACCAGCGCGGCTACATCTGAACCAAATTCACTTCCGATTTCGAGCAGTTCGATACCCGTATCCTCTACTGCGTCATGCAACAGTGCAGCTGCTATCGATACGTCATCTAGCCCCATTTCAGCTACAACTGAGGCTACGGCTACTGGGTGGAGTATGTAGGGCTCTCCAGATTTTCTGCGTTGTCCTTGATGAGCTTCGTCTGCCATTTCGTAGGCGCGGATCAGTAGGTCAGCAGAACTCTTTGGCCAACGAGCTTTGTAGCGGTCCACGACACCTTGAATTTCTGTGTGCACAGGCGCGGCCGCTCGCCGCCAAGGCAGCACTCTGGTGACAGTGGCCATCAGATAGCGATGTGGGGGTAGCTCTTCATCTACTTAATAGTGAATCACGGCAGCTACGTCACGTACACCTACTTGTTGGCGACCAGCGAGAAAATCTATTTCGATAAGCACTGCTGCTGCGACAACATCCGCGCCCGTTTTGTGTATTAGCTGCTCCGCAGCTGAGAGAGTTCCACCGGTTGCGAGAACGTCGTCCACTATGAGCACTCGGTCCCCTCGGCTGAGAGCTTTTGATTGAATCTCGAGACGGTCAGATCCATACTCCAGTCCATAGTTCTGCGCGTGGGTTGTACCTGGAAGTTTTTCGGGCTTTCTGATGAGACAAAATCCCGCGTTGAGTTGTTCAGCTATTAGTGGCCCAAAAAGAAAGCCTCGTGATTCGATTCCGGCTACGTGCGTTACCGACGAATCAAGGAAAGGTTTTGCCATTAATTCAGCTGCGCCGGCTAAGGCGCCGGGTTTGTTTAACAGCGGCGATATGTCACGAAAAACAACACCGGGTTTGGGAAAGTCTGGGAAGTCAGCGACGAGTTCCCGCAATGATTCGGGGTCATACTGATTCCTCATCTCAACAGTGTGCTCTTTCGTTTAACGCTTCCGGCCTTTCTTGCGCGGTCTGGGTGGGGAGCTTCTGTCGTAACGCTCTGCGGCAAGAGTTACTGCTGCGTTCTCGATCGAGTTCGATGCGCTTAACACTTCTGCGCTTCGATCCTGTTCAGCCCAATGAGGTTCTTTTTGTTTGAGTTTGGCAACCGTTGGCATCGCCACGAATACAGAACTGTAGGAACCGACTAGCAAACCGATAAGTAACGCTACGGCGAATTCTTGAAGGCTTGTTGCACCCATGAACAGTGAACCGACCACTAGTAGTGAAACGACTGGTAGCACTGAGGTGATAGTGGTGTTGATAGATCGCATGATGACTTGGTTCAGCGAGACGTTGGCAAGGTCGGAATAAGTCATTCGTGCTTTGAGCGAAAGTGATCGCTCGTTGTCTTTCACTCGATCGAAAACGACGATGGTGTCGTATAGGGAATAACCCATGATTGTCAAGAAGGCGACAACTGTTGCCGGACTGATCTCAAACTGGAAAAGAGCGTAGATTCCGACTGTAAGCGCTATGTCGTGAGCGACGGCTAGGAGCGCTCCAAGAGCCATCTTCCATTCGAAGCGGAGTGTGAGGTATAGCGCTATCAGAATGAAGAACACAACTAGGGCGCGCCGCGCTTTGCCCGCAACCTGGTCTCCAAAGGAAGGGCTGACTGTTCGCGCGCTCACGGATTCAGGATCAACTTGAGCTGCTTCTGCTAATACCGATCCGATTGACTCTGCGGTCTCTTCGGAGGGCAGTTCGCCGCGAACACGGAAAATGTCATCGCCTCCCTTGATTCGTTGTATGCGAGCGTCATCCATGCCAACGCTGGACATTGCATCGTCAATCGTGTCGGTCGTTATGGCCTCAGAGGCAGGTGATTCCCAAACACCGCCACCCTCAAATTCAATACCGAGATTTAGACCGCGAACCAAAAGGGCCGCTAAGCAAATAATTACAGCTACTGCGGAGCAGACGAGAACTCGCCTCGAAACTCCTAGGAAGTCCCACGACGTGTTGCCTTGATACATGCGCTTGATCGACAAGCTCATGTTGCTACCTCCTCTTTCGTCTCGCTAATGCCAAGTCGGCTTCGGCGCTCGTTCACTAGACGTCGAGCTACCAAGACCACTAGTGGACGCATGAAGAAGAATGAAACGGCTAGATCAATGAGAGTTGCGATGCCGAGATATAAAGCAAACCCTCTGACAGTTCCCGTGGTTAGCTGGTACAGGACTCCCGCACCAATAAGCGAGGCTAGGTCAGCCCAGATAATGGTAGAGAAGGCAGCCCGAAAGCTTCCGTCCGCTGCGGATCTCACAGCGCGACCTCGCCGGACTTCCTCTTTGATTCTCTCGTAATAGACAATGTTGGAGTCCACTTGAACACCGATGGAGACAATGATTCCAGTTGCTCCTGCAAGGGTGAGCGCTAGGCCTTGACTTTCACCTAGCCAGGCAATGATCGACCATAGGGTTGCTCCACTAATCGCAAGGCTAGATACGGCGACAAGGCCCAGTAA
>CEUY01488328.1_pt1 | contig 29074 bp, 31 predicted proteins | sample 361481 | NCBI WGS metagenome assembly CEUY01 (sample SAMEA2622737, study PRJEB7988) | marine metagenome | isolation source: saline water (ENVO:00002010), including | reverse complement strand
ACCAGACCTCACAGAGTGCTGCGGAGGCTAAAGCCTCAGAGAATGCTGCCAAAGCCTCAGAGAATGCTGCCAAAGCCTCAGAGAATGCTGCTAAAGCCTCAGAGAATGCAGCTAAAGACTCAGAGGATGCAGCTAAAGACTCAGAGAACGCTGCTAAAGAGTCTGAAGAAAACGCCAAGGAATCTGAAGAGAATGCAGCAGCGTCAGCACAGGAAGCTGCAGATAGTGCTACAGCAGCAGCTTCTTCCCTACGTCCTCGCGGAGACTGGGATGCGTCTACTGGTAACTTTCCGACCCCTACCCTAACCCCTGATGAAAGGGCAGATTTCTACCAGATCAGCGTTGGCGGTACAATGTCTGATAGTAACCCAGCGCAGCCTGATGTAGAGGCTGCTGTTGGTGACCAACTGTATTGGCACCTTGACAAAGACATTTGGTACAAGATCGATAACACGGATCGTGTATCCTCAGTAAATGGCTACGAGGGAGCGGTTGTACTAGACAAAGCGGATATTGGATTAGGTAACGCAGATAATACATCTGACGTTAATAAGCCTGTATCTACAGCACAACAAGCAGCACTTGATCGCCTAGAAAACGATGCTGTAGTTAATGCTGGTTCTCTTACAAGTACTAAAGTAGGGGAGCAAATAAACCTTGCGCACTCTGGATTGAGCAGTGCGGACTCATGGATCCGCATGGGTAATGACTCATACGACTGGCAGATAAAGTATGTAGGCACTACCTCCGGTACTGGTGGTAACGAGTTACGATTTGAGAGTTCAGGAACTAATGGTACAGGAAAATACTGGCAGATGGACCACACTGGGAACTTCCAATACTATGATGGCACATCTCTTAGAACGATGTGGCACTCCGGTAATGACGGTGCAGGCTCTGGGCTAGACGCTGACCTGTTAGATGGTAAGCAGGCTTCTGACTTCGCTACAGATGACCACAACCACGATGCAGTTTACGTAAGGAATTACTATCTAGGTAGTCCTGGGCCATCGGCAGGCTGGCGTAGAGTAGGTAAGTTCCTAGGTTCTGCTGCAAAGAGAATGGCTATTCGTATAACAGGTACTAATGGTTATGGATCCGTGAACAACGGAGACACTACATATGAAGAGAACGCATATTTCAATTGGACATGGGGAAATGGAACCTCAGGCTCACTAGACGCAATAGTTACTTGTTACATGACAAGTACCCCAGATGATAGCTCTACGGTATTTAATCAGGCTAAAGTAATCCAGACTGCGGACTATGAAGCGGAGCTTTGGATTAGCCACGGAACGTACCATTCTGTAATGGTTGAGGTTTCAGGTGCTGCTAACTGTATTATGGAACAGGGAGGAGATTCTGGACAGGAGGAACCTACCGGCGCTATTGAGAGCATAGTAACGACGTACGAGATCTGGCACTCCGGAAACATGGGTTCCGGTTCGGGGTTAGATGCTGATACGGTTGATGGTTACAGTTCGTCGGAGCTTGCTAAACTTAACGAAGAGAATACGTTTTCTGAAGCTAACACCTCGAATGGTGCGCTAATATTTAACGCGGATAAAGGGGTCAGATCTAATCGTGGAGGCTCTTGGCCAAATGCTAGCCTTGCTAGAATGGGTGGTTCGGAAGCTGACCCAGTAGCTGTGCTTGGAGATATTCAAGCAAAAACGTACATCTACTACAAAGACATGCTACTAGCTAACGATGGAAATGGGTCATACACCCTGTGGCACCAAGGAAATGATGGAGCGGGCTCCGGTCTTGATGCCGACTTACTAGACGGACAACACGCTAGTGAGTTTATAAACAAATCAGGCGACGAGATGACTGATGAGTTACGATTCCCAGATTACGTAGTGTACGAACGTAGCTTTAGTATGATAGAGAACGCTACTCCACAGTACATTCTTTTATGTAAAAATGCCGCGAACCAGAATGTCAACGGGTCTATTAAGCTTGGAAGAACCTCCGGGCATTATCAGTCAGCCCAGCTAAACATCATAGTATCCTCAGGGACTGCAGAGCTTCCTTACGGTACTATTCTATCTCTACAATCTACTCAGGAAAACGAAGAGTACAACCTAGTAACCGTTACATATAACAGTACTAGTTACATAGCTGTTAAGTACTCAGGTAACAGATATCCTAATACAGGCAGCGCTACCTTTAGTGGGCGTCTACAGGGTGACGCTAACTCCTTGAAGGTATTCACGAGCTTAGACTTGACCAATGAAGCACCGCTTCGCTCAAATAGAAAGTTCGAAATAAACGGCGACACTATTTGGCATGGTGGTAATGATGGAGCTGGTTCAGGCCTAGATGCTGATAAACTGGACGGTCTACAATCTACTTCTTTCGCACGCACAGACGTAGCAGAAGAAACTTTCGATGGTGGAACTAGTACGACCATTAACGTTCTATGTGACGACGCAGGGCAGGCTGTTGTCAACGCTATGGGCTCCAATCAAGGTACGGGTGTGTTCTATGCTGGCCAGTCCATCACACATGGGGGTGGTTTCCTATACAACGGAGACGAAGATCCCGCATTTGTTGATGAGCCAGACTCAGACGCAATAGTCTTCTACCGTAGGGAATCCGGAGATAATAAGTGGGTATTTAAATACCAATACAATGCCCCTAGTGTAACTTTTAGGGATACTCCATTTGTCAATGGTAATAAGGTATGGCACCAAGGAAATGATGGAGTAGGCTCCGGATTAGATGCTGATAAGGTTGATGGACTACAGGCATCTCAATTTATCCGTTCAGACCAGCAAGACAACGTAAACGGCCGTACGCGGTGGGATAACACTGATAGTATTAAGCTTCCAGCAGGTACCACAGCGGAACGTACTACCTCCCCTGAAGTTGGTGACATTCGTTTCAATGAGGAAGACGACAGCTTCGAAGGCTTCAACTCCCGTGGTTGGGGATCTATCGGTGGTGGTGGTATCCCAGAATACGATGTGGTTAAGAACACTAACTGGACGCCTGCGTTTAGCGTAGGAAATGACGCAGTTAGGGTAGGTTCTTGGTACCCTAAAGGAACTAAGTACACCTATTCTGCTAAGGTCAAGTTTAATTCTGGTAGTATTGAAGGGCTAACTGGGGTTAATAACAATACTAACCAACGCCTATACTTTGGTAAAAATGCTTCTTCAAAAGTCTGGTTTGGTTTCGGGGCTCAGAACTCAACTGGTACAACAGACATACTAGATGATGTCGAATACCTACTAGAGATGCGTATTGATGGCAACGTTGCTAAGTGCTACGTTGACGGAGTGCTAGAGCTAACTATCAACGCATCTAACGGACATGTTTACGATAGTATTCTAATTGGTGCCCTTGGTATTATTAATGATGGTAATGATTACGACATAAACGGAATTGTTACTGACGTTAGGTTTACGGATTTGACTGACCCAGGAAACTCTAGGCACTACCCTAACATTCTTAGCGCGGCAGATCAACCAACTTTGCTAGTATCCGAAGATACTGGATACATTAAGGAAGAGGCACCTTTCTATACGCCTGCTTATGGTAGTGCTACAGACACTTACACCAGTATACCTGAGTGGGTAATCTCAGCAGATGCAACAATTGAATTTAAAACAATTATTAGCTCTGTAACTAGTGAAACATACACTCACTGGTTTGGCGCAGAGACTGGTAGCCTAAACCCAAACCTACATGTACGTTCTTCTGACAACGTACTGTATCTACAAACTGGACATGGTACAGTGTATATCAACGATGTAGAGCAACCAGACCAGTCTGACTTTACACCGTACTACGATAAGGAAATCACAGTACGTCTAGAACTTACCCTTGAGGATTCTGTTATTAGCAACCTAGGTGCAAGGACATCTACCTATGGCGGTATTAGAGGTAAGATGTGGGATATTCGCCTAACAGACAACATAAACCCAAAAAACTCTCGTTACTACCCTAGCCTAGAGTACAGTCCGGCAGCTACTCCTAGTACTACTTACGACTTCATCTCAGGGGATCTTGCGGCGGACGGTTGGGCTGTTTCAAACAATAGCAACTGCGCTATCTCGGGAGATACAGCAACTTGGGTTGCTGCCTCAACGGCAGGTATTACCACAGGATCCATGACTGGACTTAAAGATGGTAAAGAATACACTGTTGAGTACGATATAGACGTTACTACTGCTGGCACTACTAATCCGCAACTGCGCAACTCAAGCGGTACGAGCGGAGGAGCATTACCTTGGGTAGCTTTAGGATCTGATCAAGGTGCTAGAAACTACACTGGTACTTGGACATTTACAGTTGATGCTTCCGAGGGTGGTGGTTCTGGTGTATACATCCGTATGGAAAACGGAAGTGTGGGCGACACTATCAAGGTGAACTCTTTCCGTATTCTAGGAGCTAGTGTGACTGGGTTGGAAGAGACTCTCAGACCCAACAAAATAGATAACGGTTCTTTTGATAGTTCCTCGGGTTGGACTCGCGGTGCTGGCTGGAGTATAAGTGGAGGTACTGCTAAACGTTCTGCTGGGCAAACATCAAACAGTTCCGTATCAGTTCCGTTTAACTGGAAAGCTGGTAAAGTGTACACAGTCTCTTATGATAGAAAATACACTAGTGGTAATAGTCAAACTAACGTATACGTGCCATTCCCAAGCAATAACTTGTCTTTTGCAAAATCCACTGAGAATAGTGGTGCTTGGGTTACTGTAGAAGAAACAATCACCTGTCCAGATGACTTCAACCATAGTCTGTCGGTATACGGAATCGGGGATTTCGAAGGTGAAATAGATAATGTGTATATCTCAGAAGTCACTGACGGTACCTTACTTAAGTTCCCTTCTGAAGCGTGGACGTTAGCAGAGCTAACGGAAGCACCTAGTAACGGTACACTGGAGAGCTTCACTCAAGGTAGTGAATGGGCTGCGTTCGGGGAGTACTCAGGAGACTCTATCGGAGCTACTGATCCGATCTCGGTAGATATAGGTACTGGTGTATTACTAGATACTACTACTATGCCGGACGACGTAGTAGTTAACTTGCCTACAGAGCTAGACAATGTGGAATTTGGTGACTGGATCTCTATTGGTCAGTACTCCACAGCACATAAGAATGTAATACTTAGATCTTCTCAATATCCTATTATGGGACTTGGGGAAGATTTCCACCTAGAGGGGGATTACCAAGTATTCACCTTCAGTCTAGTAGACGCAGAGACCGGTTGGAAGATCGTTAATGCAGTTGGTGAGTCTGAAGCCCCAAGCGCTATTCAGTCTAAGATTGAAGGCACTTTCCCTACAGGAACAGATACTTTCAGTATAGCGCACGATACGGGCTTTGTAGAGGTAACTATCGGTGGTTTGGACATCCCAGAAGGGGATTACACCTCTAATGGTTCAACAATTGTTCTTAACACACCTCTTCTTAACGAGTCTTACGTTAAGATAATAGCTTGGAACCACATGGACGTAACCGACGTAGGTGCTCAGGTTGTTTCTTATGATAACTCAGGCAGTGGTCTAGAAGCAGCTAACGTTGCGGACGCTATTGATGAGTTATCGGAAGGCAAACAGCCAAATGATAACTTACTTATCAACGGTGATATGAGTGTTAACCAGCGTGGCACTAATGGGACTATTGTACACGGAACCTATACCTTGGATAGATTCCTTGCTGGTTCTACAGATGCTGTAGGTACAATCAGTGTATTCAGAAACACAAGTAATCTACCGCAGACTCACAACGCTGACAAGTTTATGCAGATGACTGTTAGTGGGATGACTGGAAGAGGATTCATTAGACAACGTGTTGAGGTACCCCCTACGTTTGCAGGTAAGGAACTAACCCTTAGTTTGCAGATGTTCCACGATACTGAAGTACCTGTTACGGTATCATGTACGTGGTACACCACAGCATACGCTCAGTCTAGTGACCGAGTGACAACGGATGTGACCTACACTAATGATTTTAGTAAACGAGGCACAGCAACATTCACAGTTCCAGAGTTTACTTCTTACTCTAATACTGAGGAGTATTACATGGATATCTTGATTAACTTTGGTGACACAGCGCTACCAGACGGAGCGTACCGTTTTACTAACCTGAAATTAGAGGAAGGTAGTGTAGCGACACCATTCGTGGCAGATGACCATGCAACTAACTTAACTAAGTGTCAGCGTTACTACTGGACTTATCCGGGCATATGCTATATGCCTGCATGGGCGGATGGTAGCAGCGCCTACAGGACGTATACCTTTGTCTATCCTACTAGAATGCGAATCTCTCCATCATTAGACTATGTCTATACCACCGCCACTCATGATACAGTTCGGGGTGATGAGAATGGTGCTTCCTTCCTAGCAATTGCAGCGAGTCCTGGTCATGGTGCAACCATTGAACAAGTAACAGCCGACGCAGAACTTTAACTAACGAAGGGCTCCTAGTGAGCCCTACTTTTAGAGGAAAATAAATGAGCAATACAAGTACATTCTTCGGAGGTGGCGTTAGTTACGAGCCGAGAATTGAAAAGAATGAAGAGGATATAGCTAACATAGTTATTCCAAATCCAAATCTATTAATTAATGGTGATTTCTCAGTTTGGCAGCGTGGGGTTACAGGTAACCACACAGGTACAGTCTTCGCAATGACCGCTGACAGATGGTTCGCCTACGTGGGTAGTGGTACTGTGACGGCGGGTCTTGGGTATGGATACGAAGCAGGTTCCCAAAGACTTGGTTATTACCTTGGTTCGACAGGTGGTGCTACTGATGTTCAAATAGGTCAGCGAATTGAATCAACTACCCTAGCAAGTTACGCGGGTGTTGATACAAAAAGTCTTACGTTTTCTATCTGGGCTTGGAGTAGTACAGGTACTAACTCAATTGATGTTCACCTACACGCCCCCACTGCACCTGATAATTATGCAGGGACGGACCTCAAGGTTGTTGAAACGTTAGGGACACCTAAAGAAAATACATGGAGTAAGTTTGAGGTAACTATGCCTTGGCATGATGCATTTAGGGATGGTTTACAAATCGCATTAGTAGTTCAAGGCACACTGCAACAAGACTTGACATTCTCACGTGCTAAATTAGAGATAGGGGACAAAGCTACTCCATTTATTGCTGATGACCCTCAGACTAATATGGCTAAATGTCAGCGCTACTACTGGAAAGATGCCCTAAACCCACGTTACGCGCATCCACTAGGAGACATTGCACAGTACTGGTCTATTCAGCTAGATTGGACAGAAGAGATGAGAACAACCCCTACTTTGTCGTACGGCTATAGTGGTTTCCTCACTGCAGTAGATGTTCAGGTCACAGACATCTATCCAAGTGGGTTTTACCTGCAATTCGGTAGTAACACCACGGGAGATTACGGTGGTGTTACCGGGCTAACGGCAGATGCAGAACTTTACTAGGGAGAAATGAATGAGTAATATATTCGAACAATCGCAGCTAGCGCTGCGTAGTAACCCAAACCTGTTCATTAATGGTGATTTCAGTGTTTGGCAGCGTGGGACAACCTTTTCCAACATTGGAGGCCAGTATACAGCGGACAGATGGTACATCACTGCTTTAAGTGACATAACCGATGTTTCGCTGGGAGCAGCATTCGCACTTGGTAATACATATCCATTCCTGGCTATTAATCCTAGCGTACACGATGGTAATCTAGGTATCGCACAGCGAATTGAGAATGTAAGTAGAATGGCGGGTAAGACTGTAACTGTTTCTATTATGGTCTACACAGATGAGCTATCACAGTTCGACGCCTACCACGGACACCCAGGAAACTTCTCATGGGTTGGGGAGCCTCAATCAGTGGAGGCAGGTTCGTGGAAAAAAACTAGAGTGGACATTTGAGTGTAATACTGTAACTACTTCTTCACCATACTATGAAATCAGTATCAGACGTACAGATAATGGACTAGCGCAATACAGGTTCACAGAAGCTAAGGCTGAGTTTGGTTCCGTGGCTACACCATTCGTAGCGGATTCACCTGAGGATAACCTTGCAAAGTGTCAACGCTACACTTATAAACTAGAACAGGCTACGGGCTCATCCGTAACTATTTATGGGTTCCACGTAAGCCAAACAGCAACTGCTCGTCACATACAGGTTACCTTTCCGGTTACTATGAGAGGTGTTCCTGCCGTAGTGGATAGCAATATAGTAATGTCTGTAGCGGGTCAAACCGTCATTCACATACTTTCCCGTAACGGTGTGCGTACTCAGGTATCTAGTCAAGGCGCCTCGGGTACAGCTTACCTGCGTACAGCCACATATGACGCAGAACTTTATTAATTTAGGGCTCCTAGAGAGCCCCTTATAAGAGATAAATAATGAAATATTCAAATAAAGAAAAATCAGTAGTAACTCTAGAAAACATGTCTATTCCTAGAGGACATCCTTTCTGGGTCTCTAAGGGTGTTGCGGATGCAGAAGCAGCCGGAGAAATCGAGTTAGTTGTAGTTCCAGTAAGTCTAGAGACACCAGAGCTACACCGAGTATCTGGTAGCGTAGACGTAGAAATTAACGAAAATGGCGAGCACTACATAGAGCGTTCGCCTGCCTTCGAGCCACTACCTGTAGAGGAGCTGTTGTCTATACGACTAATAGAACTAAAAGAGCTTAGAAACAAGAGTCTGGAGAAGGGATTCTTATGGGAGGGTTACTACGCAAATGCAGATACAGACTCTCAGGGAGCCGTATACCGCAGACTAGCGCAGTTCGATAGCGGTATGCGCGGAGAAAACGAGCCTTCTAGTTATAAAATAGCTCCTGGGGTGTTTATCACATTCGAGGATAAGGCTGCAGTAACCGCTTTCTCTGTAGCTATGACCAATTTTGTTGAGGTGGAGTGTTTCGAGAAGGAAGAGAAAGCTTCAGATATGTTGGTAGCTATGACACAACAAGAATTACTAGACGTGGTAATGGAAGATATATTCTCACCAGACCACGGATAAACGCAAAAACCCCAGAGCTGTAATGGCTCTGGGGTTTTCTTTTATGTGCGACCTGAACTTCCGAATCCGTCGGTTCCTCGCAGAGTTTCTCCCAACTCTTCTAGTGAGACTTCTTGTCCCAGTAGCTTTTTCACTTTATAGTGTGGGACTACAACCATTTGGCAAATACGCTCATATGGCTCTAGCCAAAAGTCTTCTTCGAATGTACACCCTACTTTAATCCAATTGCGATAATCACTATCAATAACACCGCATGTATTAAGTAGCCTTAGCTTGTACTTCACGCCCATGCCGCTTCGCGGCAGAACTAACCCAACCCATCCTTTTGGGATTTCGCACGCAAATCCCGTATTAAATAAGTATTCTGTGCCCTTCGTCACATACAGCTCACCGGAGGTATGTCGTAGGTCAAGACCTGCTGCCTCTTCGCTGCCTACTTTAGGTAGACAGCCAGGCTCTAATAATGCATACTTCGTAATATTATAGGTCATTGATTTCCCCTAAATCTAATTCACCAAACTCATCAGAACCAGAAGGTAGAGTATCTAGTATTTTGCGCACTTTATTCATAGCTTCTTCACCTTCAGCAGCCACTATCTCTGGGCTGAATGTTTTCAAATCCATAAGCTCTAGGTTGCGCTCCAATACTTCGGCAGATGCATTCAGATGCTGAATAAACTTCTGATTGCCTGGAAGCGGTAGAGAATCAATAAGATCGAAGATATTTTCGTAAGGGCGAAGAATTTGGTAAGCACGTTTAACACCCACACCTTCAACACCACGGATGTTGTCCGACTTATCGCCCATTAGACATTTCATCATAATGAATTGGTCTGTGGTGTCACAGCCATGATCTTCGTAGAAATTAGAGAAGAAAAACTCTTTACGGGATCGAGACACACAAGCAAAACGGTGAACGTTATCGTCTAGCATTTCATCCCAGTCCACGTCGGTAGAGATTAACCAGATGTTATCGTAACGTTCTTTAAGTACCGGCACTAAGACAGCCATGAAGTCATCCGCTTCAATACCTTTGTGCCACAGACCTATAATGTCTTCAGACTCTTCGATAAGCTCTAGTGTGTTGTTATACTCAGCGAAGAACTCTTCTGCCTTTTGTTTTTCTTCTTCTGTTTGATTGCTGTAATCACGATTGCCCTTGTACTCTGGGTATACCTCTTTACGGTACTTAGAGCCGCGAAGATCTGATAGTACAATCTTATCCTTACAGCTATATGATTTAGCGAGAGAGTTTACTAGATCAATATAGTCTTTCGCGAATGTCTTAGCACCTTGGTGCTTGTATCGGAACGATAAGTTAAGTCCATCAACAATTAGCAGGTTGTTACCCAGCTTACGTTCATCTTTCTTTGGTACTTCCCAACCTGTTGTCATTTAGCTAATTCCTCCAATGGAACAATATTTAAAAATTCTTTAAAGTCTACAATATGATATGCTTGCACATCTAGCGATGCGTGTATGATGGCGTAAGGAATGATTTCATCTTCGATATAGTCTAGGATTGTGTCTCCCGTAGGGACACCTACGAACCAATTACCACGGTCTTTCTTAAAGACAATCATAGGTTTAGCATTCATTTCTGCTGATTCACGTTCTGTCTGAATCAACCATTTCTCAAACTGGGATTTTGCTTCCGTAGGCTTGAGTATATTTGAGTTGAAGTGTTCATCTTTGTAATGCTTAACTTCAATACAGTAACGAGACATAAGACCCGTTGAGTTAGGGAGATAGATATCTCCTTTTAATCCGTGCTGTGAGCCGAAGCCACCTGAACCGGGAACACGTTCCCAGTCCACGCCTGTAGCTTCACGAAGTAAATCCCTTACTGCGTATTCTGCTCGTTGTCCTTTTGATCGGCTATCTGCCATTATTTAAGATCCCCCAATCTCTTAAGCATTGCTAACTTTGAGTCTTTCAGAGTTTTCCTAGCCTCATCCCACTCATCCACAGCGTCTGAGTAGTCTAGATACGCTTGGTCTATACGCCTAATCCAGTTATCGGCATCTCCGCGATTACCAGCCATAAGCTCTACCCTACGCCCCTCCAGAGCGTAGAACAGTTTCTGCTTTTTGTCAGTTACGTTAGCCTTAGCTTCCTTACACGCTTCTTGTTCTGGCGTGTCCCATTTTTCTGTTGTAAACATCAATTACCCACCTTAATAGTTGATACCCCATCTTCCGCAGCAATATCCATCGTTACTGTTAGAGGGTGGTTATAGCCGTGAGATACGATGTACGTGTTTAGGTCGTCTTCTTTAAGCAGTAAGTCTACCAGTCTATCTTTACTGTGTGCGTCTAGGAAAGATACACCCTCGTCTAGATATAGTAAGTTAATATCTACTGAGTTTAGAGAAGATAGGATAGTTCGGATAGCTAGTAAAGTAGCAAACTGAACATTGGTAAATTGACCTGTACTTAAAGAGTTAACTTCAACCAGTAAACCATTATCGTAAATAACAACGTCTAGTTTAGTACCATTTAGTTCAAAACCTAGTGCGAAACGACCAGCAGTCAATTCAGAAAGGTAATGGTTTAGGATATTCTCTAGTTGCTTGATTGATGATTCAATCTTATAAGCTACCAGACCTTTAGCACCGAATGCTTTGGTAAGAATATCTAACTCACTGACCTCTACAGAGAACTCTTTTAGTTGAGCCTGTAGTTCGTCTAGCTGACCCTTTGCTTCCTCGTGTTGCTCAATCAATTGATTACGAGTAGCTTCGGAAGTTGCCGCCGCTAAGTTGTGTGCGTTTTGCTCTTGAATACGCTTACGTGTTGCTTGTATCTGAGCATTAGCCGTGGCGATCTCTTTCTGGATGCCTTCTACGGACTCCTCTTCTAACTGAGAGTTTTCTAGGTGAAGCTCTTCCATAGATTTTAGCATAGCTTTTGCACTATCTAAATGCTGAGTAGCCTTCTCGCTATCCGCGACATACTTAGTATATCTAGTATAATCCACCTGACTAGCTTTCAAGCTCTCTAGTTCTTCTTCGACTTCATTATATGCGTCACGAAGTTCTATCCAGTTACCCTTAGCAACGTTCATGGCTGCTTCGGATTCTGATTTATCAAGGACGGTGTTACACGTAGGACATGTAGTATTTTCAGCATCCGACTTGAAGTTTTGGTAAAGCTTCTTTTCACTAGCCATCTTAGTAGCTATCTTAGTCTTACGACTGGACGCTGTTGAGATCTGCTCACTGAAGTCCTCCGCTTCTGGATACTCTATGATGCTATTCAGAGACTCTTTCGCATCAAGAACATCGGTATTTGCTTTAGCCAACTTAGTCTTAGCAATCGCGATAGACTTGTTAGTTTTGTCGATGTTAGTGACTTTCATCTGAAGCATAGGAACAGATGCTGCTAGTTCATCATCCTCAACCTCAACCTCAACAGGAAGAATAAGGTCTGGGATTTCTTTGGTACGTTCGATAGTCTTGATAACTACGTTTAGCGAACCTTGAACTGTATCCATCTTGGACTTGGCTGCTTTTAGGGCTTCCTTTGCAGCATCTTCATACGCGGAGTATTTCTCTAGCCCAAGTAATCCGATTAGGAACTTCTTACGGTTAGTATCTGTTGCACTCAGGAAGTCTAGCGAAGACTTCGTAGACTGATATACTAACTTAGAGAACGTTTGGAAGTCTAACCCAATCTCAGACTCAAGGACTTTGTACGTTTGAGTAGCTGTGTGTCCTGAGATGTCCTCTCCATTTTTCGAAAGTGAGACCTTAGCGGATGCCTTAGTGACTTTCGAAAGTTCGTAAATATTGTCCCCTAATTCAAAGCTCAACCGCATCACCATCGGATCAGTGACATTTCGGTTTTTAACGGAAGCTTTCTTAATTCCGCGAGAATTTTTGTTGTAAAGTAATTCTTCTAGTGCATTGACTATTGAGCTCTTTCCAACACCGTTATCCCCAACAACTAAGGTAACGCGATCTCTGGAGAAATCTACTACGTTACCTTCACCATAAGCGAATACGTTAGAAAACTCAAACTGCTTTATTTTTAACTTCATTACTGAACCTCGTAATACAGCGTGTACGTTGCTTATCGTCTAAGCCTTCTACGTCTTTTAAGTACAAATCTAACTCTTCTTCGATCTCTAGGTCTGCTAGGTCTAATTTGGCTTCCTTACTCACTTTAGTATTGAGCTTCTTATCTAGTAAGTCTGATTCTTTTAGTTGACCAAGTGTTTCGATGTCCCCTTCGACTTCATAAATCACTCGGTTATATGGATCTTCAACCATTTCGTCAGGAGAAGATACTTTCTTACGAATCAGGTGAGGAAGGTGTGATAGATCATGCCATTCGTGTTCTAACGTTTCCGTGTCAACAATGAAATATCCATTGGTTTCTTGTGGAATTTCTCGATGGAATGATGTAGAGAGTGGAGAGCCCGGATACACGACTGGAGTTCCCGCTTTCGTTGTTTGGGACATTTTGGTATCATGTAAATCTCCGGTAACAACCTTGTCGTACACGTCAAACTTAGACATATCGACTTCCGGTTCTGTTTTCATGTGCTCTGGCAATTCACCGCGAACGTGCGTGAAACAAAGCTTGCTTTGTGGTTCCGCCCATTTAGTGTGGAGCTCTTCATATGAAATGATATCAAATGCTTTACCACGTACACTACCTACAACCAAACAGAGTGGGTTGCAGCGTGTAATCTCAGCAGAAAACCTTGAGAGTACAGAAGTTTTCTTATTTACCATTTCGTGGTTGCCACTGAATATCCATGTGGTCTTATTTAGTTTTGCAAGAAACTCGAACATTAATTCTAGTTCTTCGGCACTAGGGTTGGGTACGTCAAGTAAATCCCCGCCTATTACCACCATATCTGCTTCTTGCTTGTTTAATTCATCAGCTAACATCATGAATCTGTTAGCTTGCCAATCTTTTGGAACTTTGCGTTGTCCCAACTTGATATGTATATCTGCCGTAAATAGAATTTTAATGTTTCAATCCCTCTTTAAGTCCTAGCGAGTAGGCTTGTAGGTTGGACGTTGAGTACGTTTTAAAGATAGGTTCGCCGTTCATCGTGATCTCAAACACAGTTTCTTTAAAGGAATCCTTACCTTCTACGACTTTAAACTTAGTACCTTCTAGGTTCTTTATAGCTTCCTCTAAGTTCAAGCTATTGTAATATGTTCCTGCCATACTATCTCCTAAGCTGAGAAAGGGAGAACCGCAGTCCTCCCTTTCAATTAATTAGTCATCTAGATCAGCGATGTCTTCTTTTTCCTGAGCCTTTTGAGCTTCAGATTCTTTTTCTTCGCCGCCTGCCATCCAAGCTTCGATCTCTTTACGCTGCTCTTCAGCAGTCATACGAGGGAACAGTTCATCTAGGGACTTCATGCCTTCGATTAGCTCCGCATCTTGTGCGTGTAGCTCTGCAACTTCCGCTGAACCATTCAGCTTGAATGTCTTGATCTCGTTGATCTTGTAAGACACTTCGTACCACTTGTCACCTGAACGAGTAACAACGAAGTCAATTGACGTTGGGTCACTAACACCTAGCTCACCCATAGTAGCGATGATACCGTCAAAGATAGACTTCTTCAGGTCCATAGCTTCGATTTTACCAGTCTTACGGTTAATAACCATGCACTTGTAAGCACGCTTACAGCGCATCTTACGCATTTGACCTTTATTATCTGGGTCAGCTTCCATTAGTCCAAGTTCTGATACTGGGTCAGCTGCGCCTGCAATAAACTTCTCAGCCATACGGTCGAATCGTAGACACTCGAAAGGACGGTTCTTACCATCTTTGTTCGGTACCCAGTAGTCCATACGCGCTAACACGTTGGATACGATACGGAATTGTGTATCACCGTTTGTAAGCTTCATGTATGTTACATCTGAAGTTTTTGCTGCACCTGTTGCTTGACCCCAACCTAATCCTGACATATATTTTCCTCTTTAAATATTAACTTTGATTTGTGAATTTCGATTAATGGATGTTCTTTGACGACTGCGGCACTTACCCAGTTAGGGATTCTAGCCATTTCTAAGTCTGTATATCCGTTTTGATGATAAGAGCTATATGGACGTAATGCCAAAAGCCCTAGGTATTCAGCTCGTTGCTGATAGGTAAGATTATATTTGTTCATCACAATGACACTGGGATTTACGATGAAGTCGTTTCCCGTTAGACAAGCATAACCTTCCTCTTTGAAGTAGAGCTTAGTAAACGCTTTGACGATTAGTTCAGCATTCCCGAAAGCGAGAGTCCAAAGTTTTTCGTAGGAATAAAAAAGCATTTACTTTCTCCTTTAATTTTGAAGTGATATTATATCAAGAATAATCTAACTTGGCAAGAGAAATTTTCAAAAATTAACTTTTTAGGTTGACTCTGAAAACTCTCTTTGATTCCTGATTTTCTAAGATATATTATATCAAAGTATACCTTAGTTAGCAAGTAAAAATTTAACTTTTAAACTCGAAGCCATACTGAATGGACAGCTTGCGAATACGTTGTCGAAGCACATAAAGGTAGCCCTTCATATATTCATGTTGTCGTACCATGAGATACATTGTTTCCGTGTGTTCTTCCGGAGAGACACCCGGAACCAAATCCATTCTAGTAGTTGGGTCGACTGCTACACTTAGTCTTTCGTATTTCGCTGATAAATCGGCTTCTTCTTCCAACATACGAGATACAAATGCTGGTACCTTTACCATTTTCTGTTCTGTCATTCTATTTCCTTTCCTGATTTTCTAAGAGATATTATAGCAAGAAATAACCTTCTCGTCTACTGAGAATTTAATTTAATTATCTCTTGCCCCAACCACTGCTCGTTCACATTTTCCACAGTCCAACCACGTCGTTGATATACTAGGTATCTAGTACGTGCATGTCTTGACCCGGTGTTTCCTTTCAAGGCACAGTCAACTAGTATAGGAGCTAATTTACCTTCCTCAATACGCTGAATACGTCCGGCGATTTGTTCCACAAGCGAATCATTGTTCGTTGGGGCGCCGAGTATAACGCACGACAGAGCATTCAATGAAATACCCTCTGCGAAGATTGACTGCGTTGCTACTAAGATACAGCCTGTAGGACAATCAGATACATCCTTCTGTACCGCTAATCTATCCTCTACTTTACCAGTGATGATGAAACTCGGTACTTGGTTTTCTTCTGCTAACCACTCTAGTAATTCAGTTCTATCAGAAACCAATAAAACCTTGTGTCCTAGCAGAGCATAAGCATTTGCTAGTCTTTTGAGCTTCGACCGATACTCTTCCTGATCATAAAGCTCATTAACGCGAAGAGCCCATGGAGTGGCAGACACACCAGGTATTTCCATAGGAAACTTATAGCGATGGACAACGGGCTTAATAGTATTTCGCTCCTTGGGTTGATAGATATGAGTCCCAAAATAATTAGGAAAACAAACATGTAACCCATCTTTCCTCCATAGAGTCCCTGTTAGACCCAATTTATATTTAGCCTTAGATTGCATCACCATAAAGTCGAAGGTTGCCGCCACACAGTGGTGGGCTTCATCCACAACTAGTAGTCCGAACTCTGTTGCTAGTTCCGAACCATATTTTCTTACGGTCTGAATATTGGCTACTGTTATACACTTATCGTGCTCGTATCTCCCTGAGCCGATAACACTAGGTGAGAATCCAAAGAACTTTTCTATTTCTTTTTCCCACATTCTACGTATATCTACGTTAGTACAGATTACTAGAGTCTTTTGTTGTAACTCGTATGCCAATGCTAATGCTGCAATAGTCTTACCAAATCCTGGCTTACCATTCAAGATAGCTCCTGTGCGCTCATTATCCACGTAATCATCTATAATCTCAGCCTGATCTTCGCGCAAGGTGAATGTTGGGCGAGGTACGTGCATTGGGTAATCTGTTCGTTTATCAACGATATTTAGCTCTATTCCTCTAGACTCTAACATGTCTAGTCTAGTAGCAGGCATCCAGTAGGTATCACTAGCTACCTTGCCAAACATCATATGATACTTAGGTATTTGAACCTTGCTGTCGATTATCTCGTAAGTCAACTGCTTCTTCAGCGCATCACGCAGATCGTCATCTGGTCGAAAAAATACCTTATTACTTAAAACTACTTTCATTTAATCCCCTGAAAATAGGGTAGGTTTTGTGCTTGTAAAATAGCATAGGTTTTGTGCTTGTAAAATAGCATAGGTTTTGTGCTTACAAAATAGCATAGGTTTTGTGCTTATATGAGCACCCTATGTCTCTTGTTTTCCAGATCATCCATGACGTTCAGTAAGATGGAGCTATGCCCCAGTTCAATATACTCTACGTAGTTGCCCAATAGACTAGACACAAACATCTGGTCTTTAGTGAATAACCTGTACTTCCCATTATGAGCCACTTCGTAATGAAGTACTCGGTCATGGCAGCATTTCCTATATGTTCTATTATCACCGCCCTTCTTAACTATCTTACCATTGCTATCAATAAACTCCCTGCGGTTTGAGTTAATAATCTGAGCTATCCCATCAAATCGCTCTTTTAGTTGATATAATGGGTAGCCTGGATCGCTTATTAGTAGCTCCAATCGTCTACTAGCAAATGTACCTTCACTAGTATCAATGAAGTCAAGAACGTATTTGCCGTACTTGGTTGTAACAACCCTATACGGCGGTTCTTCTATAATCTCGATGTACCCACGTAATGAGTACATCGGAAAATTGGCATTAAGCATACGCGTCTTGCAAGTAAGTCCCAATCTCAGCTACGCGCTCGTAACCTTTAGGGAACTCTTGCGCTTCATACATCTGCAAGCATTTCTCTAGGAATGCAGGGTCATCCTGAATAGCAATCTCAGGGAACTCCTTCTGAAGCTTACCACAAGAGTAATCTACTGAGCCACCGTCTTCTGAATCGTTCTCTACACCCATTGGGCAGCCAGGCATTTGTAGGTTCTCACCAAGACCATTGATACGGTCTGCCTGCACGAAGTTGACAAGCAATTGCTCATACTCTTCTACCTGCTCAATCTTAACTTCCGCTACAATCGAGTCATGCACCAATGCAATAATGTTAGCGTCTAGTCCAGATTCTTCGATATAACTATCTAGGTCGATAACACCTGCCAGCAGTAGGTCAGATGATGCACCTTGGATAATTGCGTTGAATCCAGAACGAACTTCACCTGCCACTAGACCACGATCGTCTGAACGAACGTTGTGTAGACGGCGCTTACGACCAAAGTGACCGTAGATGAAACCGTGTTGGCGGATTTGCTCATGAGACTCATCAATCCACTTTTTAAGACGTGGGAAACGGTTGAAGTAAGTTTCAACGTAACCTTTAACGTCATCCTGCGTAACAGGATTATATGGAGCGCCAGTCTCAATATGGTCTTCCAGCATTGCTTCGTTGATAGAGTCAGTCATTGACGCTACACCAGAACCGTACAAGATTGCGAACGTAATACACTTAGATGCTTGACGCCACATAGCGTGGTCTCTTTTAACATCAATAGCTTTGCCCGGTAGTCGGAAGATCATGTGTGCCATTTGGCTGTGCAAGTCCGCTGAGTTAGCCGGATCATTTGCAGAGTCAATAAAGATTTGCTGTAGGCCTTCATCGCCAGATAGTACGGCAGCGATATATACTTCCGCTGTTACCATATCCCATGCCACGATCTTATATCCAGGACGTGCAGTAATACAGCCCTTGATAATCGCAGTTCTAGACGGGAGTTGCTGCAAGTTGATTGTACCAGATGAACTCAAACGACCAGACGTTACAGTTGCTAGGTTGAAACCAGTACGTACACATCCATCATCATCTACGTGATCTAACATCTTATTGATGAAAGAAGATAGTAGCTTAGAGTTACGACGAATCTTCAATAGAGCTTTAGGTAAGTCACCAAACTCAGAAAGTTTAGTCAATACCTCAGCATCACAAGAGATCTCACCAGTATCGGTAAGTTTACCTGTAGGTGTATAATCATCGTAATCAAACAACAGCTTGCGCATCTGAATAGGTGACTGAGGGTTGAACTTAACTCCTTCGCCTTCCTCAAATGCAATAACCGACGGAATCTGGTACAGTTCTTGCTCTGCTTCGAAGATCTTATCGTGAAGAATCTTCTGAGCTACTTTGAGTCTAGGAACTGATACAGGAACTCCACGATCTTCCATTCGTGCCAAGAAGCGAGTCGCTGGCATTAGTAGTTTTTCGTACAGCTCTAGTAGTCGTGCGTTTTTACGGATAATAGGAATGAACTTCTTATGTAAACGACGAGTAGCATCTGTATCTCGAACAGCATACTCAGATAGCATCTCAAACGGGAACAGATCGTAAGTGAAGTCAGCCTGCTTAATCTTGTGAGATTTACAGTACGCTTTCTTCCACTCGTCTAGCTCCGCATCGTAGTTGCCCATATCAGTATGCTTGATTGCTAGAGGTTTCAGACCATGACCACGGCGTTCGTCAAGAACGTAGTGTTGAATCATAGAGTCGTGTGCTCGGTTTTCTGCAAATGCTTTGTCGAATGATAGGTTCATATGGTGCTTGAACCAGTGAATATCGAACTTCATGTTATGTAGAACAATCTCAGCATCTGAGTCACAGATTTGTTGGAGCAACCAACAGGTCTCATCATCAATAATATCCGCTGAACAATACATACCTTCACGGTCTAGATAAGTACAAGAGAATCCTAGTAACTCACCCTTACGAGCATATAGTGCACCAGTTTCCGTATCGAGTGCGACACAGTCTGTCTCACCATTTTTAATGGCAGTAAGTACACCTTTAAGGTACATGTTTAGTGCAGTGGTTGAATCTGCGATGATATTGTATGCACAAGCTGATGGTGGCTGATAAGTACCATCAATGTGAGAGGTTAGACGCTCTACAGTAAAGTCAAACACAGGCTTAATCTCTGGTTTGAAGTGCATAGCGGCTGGGTTGATCGAGGCTAAGAAACCTTCGTAATCACTCCAGTCTTTCTTAGGTTTTGCTGCAACTCTAGAACCAGTTTGGTCAGTTACAGAAGTCTCTTTTGAGAAGTATTTTAGAGGCTCAGAACCAACTAGAATCACCCAGTCGTAAGCATGAACATCTATTTCAATATCTACGTCGCGCACAAGAACTCGCTTCACATTCTGAGAAGTAAGCGAGTATTGATCGACGGAGAATCCAAAGCTACGAGACATATCCATCTTCGTTGGCTTTGGCGTGATAACTGCAATTTTTGCCATTAGTTTCCCCTTTCTTTCATTTCTTAATATATTATACTAAATTTAGGCTTCTCTGGCAATTGTTCTTTCAATAAATCTGCTCAGTAGGTCAACGTCTTCTTGAGTTAGATCACCTGGGTCTTGCCCCTTGTCTAAGAAGTCACTAACGTCATAAACCTTCATATCTAGTTTTGACTCTATCATATTTTTGATCTTTATTGCTGCGTCTGTACCTGCACGATCTCGGTCAAGTAACATGAATACACGCACAACTCCAGAAGCCTGTAGGGGCGCGAGTTTATCTTCAATGTTCCTTAAACTTAGATTGTGGGTTCCGAATAGAGCACACGCATTATCCATGCCTTTGTCGATTAGATTGACGCAATCGAATAGTCCTTCTACAAAGACTACAGAGTCACCCTTAGGAATAGGGTATATTGGAAGTTTAGCTCCCTGAGGAACTACACGGTATTTTGGACTTGCCTTAGAGTGTGTATATCTTCCGACGAATCCGTGAATCTTTCCAGACAGATCTGATATAGGAAATACAACACGGTTAATAAACTCAGGGTCTGTATGTGTGAACGCATGGAATCTATTAAAGGTTTCTGCAGATATACCTCTAAATTCTTTATCCCAAGGTTCAGCAGACATAGGAATGTCTAGCCCCCTAGTAGCAATTAGCATGCTGTTTATATCGGTTTCTACTTCGTAAAGTAAATCGTATGTTCTACTTTGGTACTCTCCGAAGAATCGGAAAATATCACCCTTTATACCGCATGAAAAGCAGTGAAACCTGCCAGTCTGCGAGTGTATTCGGAGAGATGGGTGGGAGTCTTCATGTTCTGGATTAATACAGTGAACCAGATAATCCTCACCCTTTTCTTCATACGCTATATCCTTTCGTTCTAGGATATCGGGTACATTGGAATGCATTTATTCTCCTCATAATAAAAATGGACTGAAGCGTTAGCCCAGTCCATTAACTTAATAGTTTGCGTACATTGAAGCAGTCTTCCCAAGTGCTCGCCCACCGACTCCGGAGTCGTTACGTGTCGCGATATCCTCGCTACTCAGGGTTAACGTATTCCAATCCATGGAAACTGCTATTGTTACGTCACTTATAGATCTTACTTTACTAGCTTTTAAGACTATAATGCCATACTTGTCTAGCTTCTCAATAACCATTGCGTAATCCGCAGGGTCAAGGATAGCCTTTGATAGGCGGGCTTCGCCATTATCATCGATCTGGTATGGTGAAACGATTGTGATCTCGTGTTTACGCGCCAAATCCTTTAACGCCTTAGATACGACTAATTGATCTTTCCAATCGTACATGTCGTCTTTATCTCCCACGATAACTTGGTTAACGTAGTCGACTACCGCCATTTTTAGTTTATCGCCGTGTTTTGCTTTTAGAGCTGTTAGATGTGCATCTATGGATGCGATAGTTAAGTTCCTGTCGTCTATCAGTATAATCTGATTTTCTGCGTCAGGTAGTCTTACAAGTTGTCTATTCAACTCAGCAAAGTCAGAAGATTTGCATGTCTCAGTATCTATGTCTTCTAGATATTTATCTAGGAGCTCCTCACCACCTTCATACATCCTAGCCCTTGCTCTCGCAAGTAATAGAACATCATGAGGTGAACTGCATTTGTTACGAATATCCATTGCGGCAGCTCCTGCAATAGAAGCCATGAAACGTTGGTCTGTTTCTTTTGCGGTCATCTCAATGGTAAAGTAAGGACATACATTGCCCTCAGCCCATTGACTCCTCGCCATATTCATACTAATTACAGATTTACCAGAACCGCGTCGTCCACCGATAAGTACAAGTTCTTGCTTTCTAGTAGCACCGAAGTCAGTATCCCATCGTTGAGACACCCCTGTGTGAGTTATCTCTGATAGTTCGTCCTCTTCATCCTCAAAGAAGATGATTTGACTACTTGTAAATACTTTATCGCTAGTATCGAGTGCTTCTGATACTGCTATTTGAACAGCACTCAACTTCTCCACAATTTCTTCGCTAGTAGCGATAGCCATATTAGGTAATAGCTCTTTTTGTATTGTTTCTAAAGTTAATTGTTGTGCGTATTCATCTCGCAGAGTATCTACTGCAACCTCTAGTTCTACCTCTTCGGGCAGCTCATGGCGTTCCAACGCATCTAGGGTTGACAGGATAGTGCTTGATCGGCTGAACTTAATTCTCAGGTCTGTGATACTAGGAAGTCTACCATAGTTTTCATGAAAAGAAGCTATGTGATTCCTAATAGATCGGTAAGAGTCGGAGAAATACTGAGGTTTAGCAGCATCAAAATCTAAGATGACATCCGATTCGGTTGATTGAGATAGTAGAAGGCGAAGAACTATAGCTTGGGTATTTATAGCCATTCAAACCCCCATCCCTTATGTGATCTTGCGTGCCCGTTGAGGCACTTAGATATCTTACTAGCAGTCAGTCCATGCTCTCTCGCAAACTCTGCCTGTATGGAGGCTCTTATAGTGACTCCGTCTTCCAATCTAGTAGCCAAGAACTCTTTACAGTTATAGGTGGCGCCCAGTAGCTCGTTATCTTCTTTTGACAAGAAGATACAAGTATCTATACTATAGAGTAGAGAATTTGATTTACTATCTTTGTCTAGTTGGTACGGCTTGCCCGATGCCCAGCTATCATAATTTTCTACCTTAGGAAGGTCTATACAGAAGGTTTGAAAACATTTCCACTCTTCACACACATGCTTTTGTCTGGGTTCGGTACTTTCATGTACCCGCCTAAGAATACCCTTCCACAGGTCGTATTCTTTAGTGTGATTCTTGGGCTGGTATGGTCCTTCTCCTATATAGCCTATACCGTATACCGTGGGGTATCTCGGATCTTTTATAGACCCAGAGGACAGGCTAGATGCATGTACTTCTAGTACAGTTTTAGTATCTACAAATTTTACGTAATACTTAGTGTTATTTTTTAAAGATTTACCTAATATTACTAAATCTCCGCAGTTTTTAGTAGTAATTAGTACTCCTGGGGTATATTTCTTAGCTGAGTAGCTTGTGGTATACATTTCCCTCATTTCTAATTACCTCAATAATAAAAAAAGGATGGAATACCATCCTTTTTACTAAAAACTCAGATTATGCTTTTTTCTCAGCAATTTTTGCAGCACGGTCAGCACCATTGTGGTCTGCACAGTTCAGCTTACGACGAGTTAGTAGTGCTTTAACACCACGCTCAGAGCGGTTAGCTGCGATAGCAATTTCTGCAACTGTCATGCCAGCGTAGTCAATACCTGCTAGGATATCTTCTTTAGCTTTAGCAGAGCTAGTTGTTTGAGTTGGGATAGCGTCAATACGACCTTCTTTTAGAAGAGATAGACACTTACCGCGAACTTTCTCAATTGAGCGACCCATTGCTTCTGTTACATCTTCCATTGAAGCGCCAGACTCTACTAGAGAGATTAGTTTAGCTTCTTCTTCCGCAGAGTAAGTACGAGCTGCAACAACTTTTTCAGCCGGTTTTACGTCGCCAGTTAGTTCCATAGACAGGATCTTACCTTGAACTTGTTTAGTAGTGAACTTACCACCAGCTACTTTAGTAGCGATTTCTGCGTAAGTAAACGCACCAGAGTTTGCTACCAAGAACGCTTCTAGTTCAGCTTGGTCTTCAGGATCCCAACCAACTTTGTTTACTTCAGAAGCTAGTTGTACATCATAACCTAGTTTACGTAGTTTTGAACCTACAGAGCGAGCTGTAGTGCCAAGATCACCAGCAATAGTATGTAGCTCAGCTTGAGAAACCTGTACGCCTTCTGTTACTGCGCTTGTTAGAGTTGCTGTGTTTTCTTCGTTCCATTTAAATTGTGCCATTTGATATTTTCTCCAATGAGTAGCTTACGCGCTAGTCACTTAATAGTTGTTTGATAGTTAAAATTGGTATGCCTAGATCGTTTGCTTTCTTTGTTTTAGCGGATGTAGAACCATCCTCAACGATTAGGGCTGTAGTTTTGCTGGAAACACCACTCTTTGCAGTGTATCCGTGTTGTGCTAAGAATGCGGCGGCTTCGCCCCGATTCTTAAAGTCATTGAGTTTGCCGGTAATTACTACATCACCTTTCGCACTAACCGCAGTAGTGTTTTCTGCCTTAGGTTTAGTTACCTTAGTAAACTCAATTGGCAGATTGCGAACATCAATTCCTTGTTCACTTTCCAGCCAGTTTAATAGACTATCGCTAGCCTTGTCACCTAGTCCCGCTGCTTTACAGCTTGATAGACTCACTTCTTCCCATGAATTAATAAGTGCACCGAGCTTGTTACCAGCTACTGTGCCAATAAGGGGGATACCAAGTGATCCAACCAAAGTACCAAATTCCAGATTACGTTTGTTCGCGATTTCGGCGTGTAGTTTCTCGGCAGTTTTAAGACCGAGTGTATCTGTCATGGCATCTACTGTTAAGGAATACAGTTGCGAGATAGACGATAAGTCTAGTTTCTCGATGGTCTTGGGACCGAAGCCTTTTATCTTTAATTTCTTGCAGAACCCTTCGACTATTTTTGCGGTTTTAGCTTCGCAACTCGTGTTTCTACAAAATAATTGATCGTTAACCCGTTCTAGTGTGGAATCACACGTGGGGCAGTTAGTTGGAATAAACATATTCTTCCTTTCTTTGACTTTATGATAATATTATATCAACATTTTGGCTCTGAGGCAAGAAAAAGTTTAACTATTTTCATACCCGCCTTTTTGTTGGTATCTGTTCTTCCAAACCATGAAGTATATTATATGGAAGAAAATGCGCCAGGTCAATCCAAGTTTTTATTTTACTCTGATCCGCCAGCTTCTTCTAGCAAACCATCTAGCTTCGCTAAAAGAGTTTCCGATGCACGCGTTAGGGCATCCAAGCTACCGCTGACGTCCTCGCGCATCTCCAAGATACTTTCGCGAGGCATGTCTGTAGATGCTAGTCCACCACGGAGGGCGATTAGCTGTGCATCCACTCTATTAGTGTTTGCTGCTTCCTTTGCTCCGATTAGGCTCATGAATGCAATAAGCTCTTTATCTGTAAGGGTCGCTAGGACCTCTTTTGCACGTTGTGTCATTATACTTTACCAATAATTTTAGGAATGATGCCACCACTACGGATGACTTGAATTTTATCGCCAATCTCTAGACCCATGGCTTCGATGTAGCCAGCGTTATTAAGAGTTGCACGGCTAATCTTTGCATCGTCAATTACGATTTCTTCAAAGATTGCGGTAGGGGTTACTTTTCCTGTTTTGCCAGTTGCCCAAATTACGTCTAGTAGAGTGGTAACAACGGCTTCTTCGTCTTCTTTGACAGCGAAAGCACCCTTTGGATGTTTGTGAGTGAAACCTGCTTCGTTAAACTCTGCATTATCATTTAGTCGGAACACTGTTCCATCTTGTGGACAATCGTCCCAGTTATGTTCCGTTACTACATTGAAGCCTTGTTCATGCAGATAATCCATATCAGTTATGTAGAATGGAGTGATGCCGTGGTAGTCTTCAGATTCCTGTGCGTTGTACGCTACAAAAATCAAACCACCTTCTTCTACACGAGATTTGAACTCTGCTTCATCTTGCAGCTGCATTGCGCCAGATGCGAAGTTACGTTCGTTCTCTACTCGCTTAGTAGTTACTACTTCACCAGTGATTTGCATCACTTCCGATACTGTAACTGTTTTTGGGATGCCAAGAGCTTCTAGCTTCCAAGGTTCGAAAGTTGTGGGCGAACTTATTCCGTCCCCACGTGTATTACCTTGTACCAGATTGTCTGATCCATTTCCCACGTATAGTAGTGAGATCGCACAACCGTCTAATTTAGCTGTCTGTATACAGTCTTTTAGAGTTAGTGGGTATTCGTCGCCACGCCCAGGATACACTTTATCCAGAGAGTACATACGGAAACGGTGCTTAAAGTCACCACCGACACCTAGACCATCCTCGCCAAAACGAGCGACTAGAGCATCGTACTCTTCATTAGAGATTAGAGGATTACCTTCGTAATAGGCTTGTTGTAGGCTGAGAATGTAATGTTGCATTATTGCATTTCCTTTAGTTCACGGATCGCTTGTTCTAGGTCTTCAAACTTTAACTCTACGAAATTGTCGTCGTACATACCAACACCGTCAGAAAGTAGAGTTCTCATTTCGACTCGAACCTTGCCGTCTTCACGCAGTTCTAGTTTTAACTTATCCTTCGGTTCCTGATTGCACGCTAGGATCGCTTGTTTCTGTTCTGGATTCAATAGCACTTTCGCGCTCCTTTATTTTTTCGTGTTCGGCGGCGACAGCCGCGAGTACTTCAGCTTCACTAAGTATCTCCGTAAAAGCACCAAACATATTAGTAGATGTTTCTAGGTTATACTCCCAAGACACCCCAGTTTTGGTAGGAAGCCACTCTCCCTCAAAGGAGAGGAAGTACTTTCGTACTCCCATATAGTAGCGTCCCATAAACTCGGTGACTGTCATACGAAGCTGGAGACCAAGTTTATCATCACTGAAGATTATGGCGTCCAGCCTATCCGTATGTCCCTTAAAATCGTCTTGAACGGGCATTGAAGCGTTCTTGCTTATCCAACTCATGGGAGAGTTGTGATAGGCGTGTGATTGCGGAAAGCTCCACAACTTCGAAGTTGTTACGAGTGTAGTTAAACACTAGGACTTCTTTCTGATTCTCATTATCAGAGAAGTTGCGGAAATATGGAGAAGCTTTTTCTAGCTTTTCTTGGATATACGGAGTATCCAATTGATGGGTAGCTACCATATACGTTTTTCCACCCATTTTGTTACCTTCGCGTTTTTGGCGGAAAGTTAGATAGAATGTATCGAATTTGTCTGCTAGTTCTGTAAATCGTTCTAATTTCATATTACTGCCTTTTAAATTAGTCGTTTGAAGTTGCTTGGCGTACTTTTTCAGCTAGGTGAGCTGCTGCTTTGCCGGTCAGTTTTTCGATAATGCCCATATCTAGATCTTCCACACCAGCATCTTTGAATGCGGATACTAGTTCTGCTTGTGCATCAGCTTTGCTAACACGTTTAGTGCCGCCACCTTCTGCCTTAGCTTTTGATGCTGTCTTAGCTGGAGTTACCTTCAAGTAAACATCCATTTTGTTCAGCTTAATACGAGCAGATGCTTCTGATGTACCTACAGCTTCAGCTGCTTCAGCAAGTGCTGCACGAGAATGATCTGCGCGCTCTGTGCCTTCGTTTTCCGCAACCAGGCGGTCTAGTGCTGATGTGTAAACTGCTTCTACTTCTGCTGTGTTTTCTTCGTTCCAAGTGAATGACATGTAATAATTCTCTCTATGTTATTTTAGGTAGGTTTTGTGCTTATAAATTAGGGTAGGTTTTGTGCTTACAGTCGAACTGTAGTGCCACTTAGTGTGTAATAGCTACGACCATTACTGTCTTTGTGTGCATGACCACGAGGATTTTCAGCGAACATATCGTTGATGATCCCTAGTTTGTACGCGTTGATCTTGCCGGACTTCGCATTACGTTGTCGTGAGCGTAGTTTCGCTTTTTTGCGTGCACGCTTCTCTGCGGCTTTGACGATCTTTTGATAGTCTTTGCTGGTAGGGTCTAGGTCTGCTAGACGAGCGTCTAGGATGATTGGGTCTGTTTTAATTTCCATTGAAATTCCTTGTTTTGTTGTTTAATTTTGAATGGATATTATAGCAAGAAAATATCCATTCAGGCAAGTAAAAGTTTTTATTTTCTATCCCACAACCGCAAGTAAGGCTATGAGGTATTTGTAGGTACAAATAAGACCTACTACGTCCACTACACATCCAAAGAACGCCACTGTACCCAGTATATCTGAACTTAGTTTCATAGACATATATTTACTAAGAAAGTATATACATGTTGTTGTAACCATTATTTACGCTCCTTAGGCTTCATCTTAGCCTTTTTCAATGCTTCACCCAAAGTGACTTTTATCTCGTCACTTTCCATGTTGTTCTGTAAAGAGTCGATGTTCACGCCAAGCTCTTTCAGATGCTCTAGAGAACCAAGGTCTGCGGCACTAAAGATAACATTACGGTGTAGAGTTGCCTCAAGCAAGTACACGCGGTAAGCATTGACACCGGATGGCTGGTCTGGGTATTCATTTACTACTTCACCCAAACAACGATACCCAGGTACCCATACTTTCTGACCGATAGTAAAGGTTTCAGACATACATTCGTCCGGCACTAACGCTGGGTTTAGAGGATCTGGAGTCTCTTGAAACACCAGACCCAAAACGCCAGCTTCTTCTAGTACACGTTTGACGGTTTGTGAAGTACGGTAGTAAGACTCAGCAATAGCACCGATAGGCTTAGTTTGTAGGTACTCTTGTACCATATTAGCTTTCTCGGAAGGGGTTACAGCTTTTCTGCGCATCTTCTTCATCATTTCTTTTCGATGCGCACGACGCTCTTCTTCTTCGTCCAGTAATTTGTCTAGACGAGCGGTATTATATTTGATACCAAGAGCCTCACACTGGGCACGCTTAGTAGCTCCATCTTCACGAAGCATAAAAGCGGTTTCGTATTGCTCTTGGCTAATTTCTGGTGCTTGTCGTCTTGCCATAATTATTTCCTTTTCTTCATTTTATGGAACTATTATACAGTGAATTTAGCCATTAAGCAAGTGAGAATTTAAAGAGAATGGAATACGATCTGAACCCGATGCTCTTGAGCTGGTACGGTTACGTAGTGATATATAGAGTATTCATTCTCGTGCAATCCCCAGTATTCCTCTAGGACTCTGGGCATCTGATCACGTATGAAAAAAGATGTTTGAGGGGACACGTGTACTTGCACGTGAGAGCCTTCAGTGTATGCCTTTCTAGACTGCCGTGCTACGAAACGTACCGACCCGAA